>Ga0310697_10005464_pt1 | contig 12257 bp, 9 predicted proteins | sample 172DNAGHGlowgp2_FD_203883 | JGI IMG/M metagenome (GOLD analysis project Ga0310697, IMG submission 203883) | Sheep rumen microbial communities from Palmerston North, Manawatu-Wanganui, New Zealand - 1728 DNA GHGlow gp2 (v2) (version 2) | ecosystem: Host-associated > Mammals > Digestive system >... | reverse complement strand
GCTGTCCATCAAGCGGAATAAAAGACTTTTTAGGAGATGATTCCTCGATTGTGCCGTAAACAAAATCCAGATCATGGGTTTCTCCGTCATTTAAATAGTTATAAAGAGTATCCAAGAAATCTGTCCTTATCTCTTCGGTCTTGTCGTTGCTTCGACCTTGTGCGAAATCCCTTTGAATAATAGGAATCACAACCTTATATTCTTGTAACAATCTATAAAAAGAGTATCGATTGTCTATTGTATTAGTTTGCTTCTGTTCCATCGTTTTTTGCATCATTAGTTAAATATTCTGATAAGGTGTTTTTTATCGCTGAAAGATAGTCTGTTGCATCATCTTGTGTCCAATACATCATATTATCAATCTTCTTGCTATAGTATTTCATAAATACGTTCTTGGTCGCAATGGGCACAAACACCCCAGTCATATCATTTTCCTTGATGAAGCTTCTCTTAACAGGAAAGAACGCATCTCCATAGCTCCTGTTGATTGTGTAGTTCAACAAGGCAAGATTTGAGATGAAGTGCTTGTCTTCGTCCGGAATTTTGTTATCCTTGAAATGACTGAGCACTATTGAATAAAGACTATTAAACTCCGTGTTGTATTTTCTCTTGTCTGCATCCGTATCTTTTAATGATAGTTCTTTTGACTTAAGGAGCTTTTCAACAATTGCTAAATTATTCTTTTCTTCAGAGCTAAAAACAGTTTTGTTTTTTAAGAGTGTAATCTCGTGGTTCAAAGCTTTAATAATTTCATTATCTTCACCTTTTGCTCCCACGAAATAGAAAATCATATCGTTGAGCCAAGTGTTACGCTTGGCTAATTCAGTAGGAAATTCTGTATTGTGCTGGGAAGCAATGTGCTCTTTGTCCCATGACTCGGTCTTGTACTTGTCAAAAGAGAACTTGATGTCTGCACGATCTGACTCTAACACGGTCAAGATGTTGAACAGTAATAAGACATTCTTGGTTTTCTTGTCTTTGTACAATATAGTATCAAGGTCAACATCTTTTAGATAAATTTTGATTTCCCCTTTTACAAAAGTCACAAACTCGGTCTTAGTGCATTGCTTGGATTTGTTTAACAAAAACAATATACTTTCACCAGTCTCGATAAGAAAACCGATCAAGTGGAACAGCTCACGATTTGCATGCCATGACTCGATGATACCAAAGAAATCCTTAACTTCGTTCCAAACTTTCTGAACTGCCTGTGCCTTGTTAGGAACAGATTCAAATTCATTGTTAAACTCCTCAAAAGTATAGTAGAAGTCTTTATCCTCATCAATATTGTTTATGTATTTGGATTTCATCAAATCAAAGACGTATTCAATTCGAGTCTCGTATTTGATGGGATTATTGCTGTTGTAGATAAAATACCAAAACGCATCATCTTGCAGCTTCTGCTCAATCTGATTCCATTCTTCTGCAATATGAAACTGCGTCAAAAGCATTTCTTTATCATCCTTTTTGTCAAAGTTCCCGCTGCTTAATATAAGAGCTTTTATCAGTTCTGCATTTGTTAAAGGAATCTTGCCTATATTCAGACGAGTAAAAATGTCTACAGATGTTGCTTTCTCGTTATCACCAATTTCATACCAGATAACTCTTACGTTATGAGCAATATCTTTATTGTTCTCATATGTCGTTCCAAATAAAAGCTTAATCAGGTCATGTTTAGTACAGTAACCACTACTTCTATTCTTATCTATCCATTCGTGGATTGCATCATAAACTATCTTTATGTGATAAAAGTCAATGTATGGAGTCGCATCATTTGGCTGTTTGTTCTCAATATCTTCAAGAAACCCCTTGGAATCTAGTCTTGACTGGTAAGTAATATGATAACTATTGACATTATAGTCATCATTAATTCTCTGCCAAGTTAAACATTTAAAAAGAAGAAAAAGGGTTGTTAATCTTTGTTGGCCATCGATAACTTCATAGCCTGTAAATGTTTGACCGTTTTCTTCCCATGTAGTTTTTTTTACTACAATCGGTTGAAGACAAAAGAACTCACCTTTGTCGGCTTCTTCTATGGAGCATCTATAAATAAACTTTTTAAAATCATCTAATAGCTTTATAACTTGAGTTTTTGACCATCTATATCCACGCTGATAATCAGGAATGAAGAAGTTCATTCCCATCAAGTCTTTTACGGGTTTTAGCTCTATTGAATTATCCATGATAATTGTTTTGGTTTAATTTGTTTTATGCACTCCCTCAATCCCAGTGATCATCTCGATATTCGCCCTTATAGTAAAGATCCATGGCATAGCCTTTTTTCAGATTCTCAATGAGCTCGTCGGAGGTGGGGTTGGACATTGAGCTCTTGGCTACACCTCTTCCGTCTAACCAGCATTCCACTTCATCTAAAGTATTAGGGAGGATGATCCTCTGCAATGATGTGCAGCCGAAGAAGGCGTTGAAGTCAATGCGCTTCAGAGAAGCCGGGAAGGTGACAGTGGTTAAGGATGAACAGTCGAGGAAGGCTTCTGAGCAGATCCTTGTAATTCCGTCAGGAATGGTTATTCCCTTTAAATTTTTATGCTCCTCGGAGTATCCGCATGGAATGAGATGGCCATTAAGAAGTGTGCCAAACTCTTCTCCATTGGTGAGTGTGCCTAATATGAACTTGCTGTCCTTCGTAATTTTAAGTGCCATAATAAATATCACGATTCCCTTTACATCGCGAGGTTCTATTTGTTATTTTGTTTAGTCATAAAATCCATCGTCATACTCGCAGACGACCTTGCCAGTGGGGTCTTTGAGTTGAAACGATTTCACGGTGCCGATGGCGAGGAAATCCTGGATGAGTTCTCGGATGGCATCTACGAAGTCATCTTCATCCTCGTCTTCTAATTCCGCGAGACTATTTATCTCGTCATCGGAAGCATAATCTAGATTGTAGACGTCTTTTGGCATGATCATGCTTCCTGGGTCCGTGTTCCATTCCACATAATCAGCGTGCAGCGTTTTAAGGTAGTCAACTGTATACATATTCTTGTAAGTTTAGCAGTTTATAAGATAAATCTGCTGCAAATATAGTTATTTCTTGCAGAAAAAACAGCCTTTTAACGTTATTTAAGGGGGGGGGGGAACGAATATTAGCAGAAAAGTTACTATATTTGTGCTTTAAATGCACGAAACTGAAAACAATCTATAGAACCTCACGATGTATAGGTAATCGCTATACTAACTTATGGCAAAGAAAGAACAAGAAATGTACGAAGGCATGCTCGTGATTGAGGCATCGGACTCTAAAGGATTGGAAAAGAAACTGGCGAAGCTGGAGTCGCGTCCAGAGAAGTATGTAGTGAAAATCTCCAACAGGTCAACAAAGATCAAAGCTTGTGCCTTTGTAGATTGTGTGGACATAGCAGCCGTGATCATTTCTGACTCGGTGACGGAAATTGAGCCTTCTGCTTTTTCTAGATGCACGGGGTTGAATAATATTATTATGGGCAACTCGGTGACGGAAATAGGAGGGGGTGCCTTCAGGGGTTGCACGGGCCTGACGAGCATCGGCATTGGCAACTCGGTGACGAAAATAGAATCGTGTGCCTTCGAGGGTTGCACGGGTTTGACAAATGTTGTAATTCCAGACTCAGTGAAGTTTGTCGTATATAACATCTTCTCAGGATGCACGAGCCTAACAAATATTGTTGTTTCAGAAGGCAACAAAGTATATGATTCACGAAATAATTGTAATGCCATTATCGAGACGGCAACCAACGAACTGATTTTTGGATGTGGGAATACGGTAATTCCCGATTCAGTGACGAAAATTGGTTGGCATGCTTTTTCTGGTTGTGGTCTGAAGAGCATCATTATCCCAGAATCGGTGACGGAAATAGAAGATGGTGCCTTCCAGGGTTGCAAAGACCTGTCGAATGTCACGATTTCAGATTCGGTGACGGTAATCGGAGGGCATGCTTTCGAAGATTGTAAGGCCCTGACCAACATTATTTTTGGAAATTCGGTAACAGAATTTGGAGAAAGTGCATTCAAAGGTTGTTCAAGCCTTACCAATATTATCATCCCGAAATCGGTAACAAAAATAGGAAACCATTCATTCCATTATTGTATGGGGCTGACAGACATTGTCTTTCCCAATTCGGTATCTGAAATTGATTTTGATGCCTTCAATAGTTGCACGGGCCTGACAAGCATCGTCATCCCCGACTCGGTAACGAAAATAGGAGATGATGCTTTCTATGGATGTAGTGGATTGAAGAGTATAATTGTTTCTGATGGCAACAAAACCTATGATTCAAGAAACAATTGTAATGCGATTATCGAGACTGCTACCAACAAACTGATTAAAGGATGCGATAGCACTATTATCCCTGACTCGGTGACGGAGATAGGAGACTATGCTTTCTATAATTGTGCCGCTCTGAGAGACATCGTTATACCTGGGTTGGTGACGGCAATCGGAAGGAATGCCTTCCAAGGATGTACGGGATTGACAAGTATCGTTATCCCCGACTTGGTGACAAAAATCCAGGATTGTGCCTTCCGCGACTGCTCGGGTCTGACTAATGTTGTCATTCCTGATTCTGTTGAAGTAATCGAAGACTATGCATTCCTTGGCTGTACCAATCTGGCCTCCGTTAATATTCCAAACCCGGCAGTTATTATCGCAGAGAGAGCCTTTGGCGACAACACAGAACTGATTGTCAAGACTGAAGGACGACTTACGCTGAAACGGTATGTTATGGGGTTACAATACGACTACGAGGAGTTCGACAAGGAAGAAAACGACGGCAGCTATTATACTACCGATGGAACATTAGGTGAGTTGTTTGACAACGACCAGATAGACGCGGCTTTAGGCGAACACAAAAAGAAATATCTTGATGAGGTGAGCGATGAGGAGATCGACGATATCATCCGCGATCTCGTCCTGAATCTTGACCAGGGTGCCATCAAGTCTCTTGAGATAAGGGATGGCGACAAAACGCTCTATGAAGACAGTAACGACGAGCCTTATGATGACTAAACAGTAAGAACTCTGCAATAACCACTCCCGCCGCATAGTGCCATCGATGCACCGTGCGGCGGGAGTCTTGTTGGTTTAGAAATTCTTGACCAGTTCCTCAATCATCTGCTGAGTATAGGTCTTGTAGGTGTGGGGGAAGCGGCGGAGCTCGGTGGTGACGAAATGGCGGATGAAGGCGAGAGTGTGCTCCAACTCAGCAACCACGGTATATTCATCGTCCTTGTGGGGCAGGTGATAGCCGGCGGGGATGTTGGCGCAACTCACGCCGATGCCATTGAGTGTCAGGGCGAAGATGTCGCTACCCTTGCCAGGAGTTATTTTGAATTGAGAATTGAAAATTGACAATTGAGAATCGGTTTCCAGCAAGGTTTGCTCAAAGTCGGGGCTGGCGCAAGGTATTCCTTTCAGGTTGGTGTGGATTTCCTCCCCACCCTTGCAGTCGGGTTCCAGCACGTAGAGGCTATCGGCAAAGAACGACATGTCGGCATGGTTGCTGCCGATGCAGCCTTTTTCTTCTCCTACAGCCATAAAGACTTTCAAATGTGGACATTCCTCCAGGCAGCGCAGGCAGACCCAGATGCCGTTCTTATCATCGGCACCTAAGCCCTCGTGCTGCTGATTCTTTTCGCTCCAACCGTAGAGTGTGCCGTCCTCCTCCTTGACACAGAAGTCATCACTATGAAGCTCCTGTACTTGGTCAAGATGACAAACAAGTGTTGGATAACCCTTTAGCTCATTGTCTTTAACCTTTAACCCTTCACCTTTAACCACATATAAGTTGCCCCAGCTGTCCATCTGCACATCTGCCTCGGGCACATGCTGGCGGATATACTCGCGGATGAAGCAAATCATCGGCCATTCCCTATAAAAAGGGGAATGAATGCAGTAAAGCTGTTTAAGCAAGTCCATATCCGAATCCTGTCTCTTTGAAGTCTTTTACATCGGCGGGTTGTATGCCTCGTCCTCCGTCTAACTGCTGGCTGATGACAGTAGCAATACGATAAGCTATCAGCAGACGCCGGTTATCGAAATTGATGACATCGCAGGAAGGACGAATCACAAGTGCATTGCATACAATACTTTTCTGCTGCAGACGGTATCCCAGATTGTTCTTTGTCAGAGGGAAACGTTGCGAATGCAAGTCAGAAGTCAAGGAATAATCCTTCTGCAGCATTTCTGTGAGCTGCGCGAGAAGAGCCTGGTAAACATCTTGCTGAAGCACCGTTGAGTCACTTCCGTCTTTTTTAGCGGATGCGAAATGGAAATCAACGGTATTCATGGAACTTTTGATATGCGCAACGAAAAGAATCACCCAGGAGTCTTCTCCCGAAACCATCATCTTCAAGTCATCGAAAAATGCCTGGCGATTGGCCTCCTTTTGGTCAATGATTTCTGTCGCTTCCTTATCCTGTTTCTTATTGTAACTGGCGCGGGGCCGTTTTTCATAAAGTGGTTCGTCGGAAAGATTATAGAACGAATCCAGTTCGTCTGAATCTACCTCCACATCTTTACTGATGTAGTTAAAGCCTCCCAATTTTGCCAGATAATAAGTGAACCATCCGGTTCCGTTTTCGGAAAAGCTACTGGTTGACACGATGGTGACTCGTGAATGGCGATTAATACGACAACCGTATGGACGGTTTAGAGGATAATGCTCCAAGACGAAACGATCCTCTGGGTGTTGTTCGTCGCTAATGGCTTCTGCCAGATCCTTCACTCGAAATTCAGGATATTTCTGACAGACTTCGAAGATATCTTTTATTTCCATTCCCTGCCGTATCTGTATACGTGAAAGCGGGATTCGTTGAGGAACGAAGTTGAGACTGCGAAGATTATCTCCGCCCTTGTCAGGAAGTGTGTCAAGATAGCCTCTCAGGGTTTTGTTTACAATACGGCGGAAGGCCTTCTGCATACGGCGGCGATATTTGTTTAGTTCGTCTTCGCGCTTCTCCTCATCCATGGCATCCGTTAGTCCAGATCCGATGAGACCGGCAGGTACGGCAAAGATGGCCACTCCCATGATACCGACAAGTGTACCGATAAACTTACCTATCGGAGATATCAACGGGTCGTCGACGACCTTGCCTGGGTCGCCGAGATATTTCTCGTATGGCCAGATAATGGCATCCCAGAGGCTAAATTCGGGATCAACCCGACTTTCTGCCAGATATAGGATTACGGTTAACACACAGGTTATTGCAACCAGGAAAATGCCAGACACATAGATCTGGCGGCGCGTATTCATAAACGCTGTCTTGAAAAGTCGTATTCCGCTGTACATATTGGTTTCTTTTTAGTGACTATTACAATTCTCTGTCCCAATGAATATTACCCGTTTCAGAATCAATCATAATCTGATAGTTCATATCATCGGCAAGGCAGTTAAAATAGTATTCCAGGCCTTCTTCATACTCAAATTCGATGATATCCAGTCTTCTGGAGGGATACAGCTTCTTAAACTGTCTTTCTAATGCGTTTATCAACTCTTTTTCTTCCCATGTTTCTCCCTCAATAGTAAATGTCTTTGAATCGTTATCTTTCAAAGGTGTGTCATTTTCCACTTCTGAGGACAGTTCGGGTTCTCTAATATCACCATCCTTTGTCAGAAGACAATAATAGCCTGGATAATACTCGTCATAGGCCCATTGCTTCTTGAATTTGGCAGGTGGTAATGTAGTGAAATAATCTGTCTCAAGGTTTGGATACAACTTGATGATTTCAGAGTCGTCTTGATTATCAACCACTTTCAGATACTTTTGATATACTGCAACGACACGATAAAGATCGTCTGTAAAGTATTGGTATCTGGAAATATAGGCATCTCTGTCCAAATAGATTTTTCCTCTTGCAAACACATCGCCAATGCTGACCGTAAATTGCCCGCCCTTAGTCTTGTAGACACGAGTGGAAACTGCAACCTCGCTTCCCTCTTTTCGAGAGGGCTGAGAGGTCTCAACTATCTTGTCCCAGAGTTCTTCGTCAAGTCTGTCTTTATAGAAGTCGGTTTTGCCATCAGGAACAACAATTGTCTTTAGATGATTGCATTGGTCGAACACATCCTCTCCTATGTTCTTCACTGTTCCTTTGAAGATTACGGTTTCAAGCGAGGTGCATTCCTGAAACGCTTCCTCCCCGATTGTTTGAACGCTTTCAGGAATCTCTATCGACACCAGTTCTGTATGGTTATAAAAAACCTGAGAGGCAATCGACGTAACAGTGTTAGGAATCATCTTAGTACCAGCACAGGCTATGAATAATTCGTTCTTCTGTTTATTTATAATGGCATTACAGTTGTCGCGTGAGTCATAGAATTTGTTCCTTTTCGACACAGCAATAGATGTGAGATTCTCACATCCAACGAATGCATCCTTGCCTATCCTCGTTACCGATGCTGGAATATCTATATGGGATATCTTGGTACATCCACTTATAAAACTGTAATCAATTACTTTCAAAGAATTGGGTAGATTTAGCTCAGACAGGCTGGTGCAGTCATCAAACGCTCCACTTTCAATTATTTCAACAGATTTGGGAATGACAATACTGGTTATAGCAGTACAACCTCTAAATACGCATCTGTTTATAGTCTTGAGTGACTTAGGTAGGGTTATCTTAGCTAGATAAGAACAGTCACAGAAAGCCCAGTCCTCAATTTCCGTCACAGAATTAGGTATGACGATTTCTGTAAGGTTCGTACAGCCATAGAAAGCCTTCTCTTTAATCTTGGTCACTGTTTTAGGAAGGATGACACGTGTTAGATTTGTGCAATCTTCGAATAAGTTGCGGTCAATTATTGTCACCGATGGCGGAATGACAATTTTGGACAGATTTTTGCAACCCTCGAAGGCACAGCATCCGATTTCCGTCACAGAGTCGGGGACGACGATGTTGGTCAGGCACGTGCAACCCGAGAAAGCATTCCATCCAATTTTCGTCACAGAATCTGGGATGACAATGCTCGTCAACTCCGTGCAGTTATTGAATGCATAATTTTCAATCACAGTTGTTCCTTCTGGAATGATTCCCACTCCATCCTTAATTTCAAAGTCGGCCATAATGTGAATTAATATATTTCATAAGCATTTCTATTTACGGATGTAAATTCTTATATTTATTGTACTCTTCAAAACAGAATTTTCCGTATTCCTGCATTTTATCGTATGCATTTGGAAGTGCTTTGTTGGGGAATGTATGAGCTATGACGGCGTGTATAGTAGTCATTGCTTTTCCTTTATCATATTTAATCTTTATGGGAGTGCAAAATGCATTACTTTTCTTAAAAAGCTGCTTAGGCATAGGCAGTTTGTTATCGAGTCCTTCAAATTGTATACATCCTCGATCCGCCATTGTCTTACTATACTTCTTAAACAACTTCTCAAAAAAGTCTGAACAGAATATTACATAATTGCGCTCGTATGAGAATATCTCATCGAACAGGGTTTCAATATAAGGAAAAAGGAACTTCAATTTGTCGTCCTTAATATTTTTGAATTCGCGCGAAGCATAAGGAATTAATTCAAGTTGCAATTTTGACATCAGAACTTTTTGTTTGGTTTCCCGAAGTAAATCATCTCGATCCTCCTTTTCCTTCTTAGATAGCTTTGAGGGAAGATTCTTAAACATATCAGGAAATTTATCTGGAATATCAACTTCACTCTTATCTTTATCCCAAGCCTTTAAGAAAGCAGCTTGCTTAATATCAAAATTATCAATTCTAATTTTACCTTTATCTTTACCTTCATCAACTAAATCAAGATTGCCAAAATTCTTACACCCCTCTTGAAACGTATTAACAAATTCATCAGAATTAACTATATTAATACCAAGTTTTTTCAGCGTCTTTTCTGTAACGAACGGATTGTCTTGTGAAACTACATCAGATCCGGGGTTAAGCATAACCATCACCGTTTTTGCATCACGCTTGCCTGTATAATAGCCCGGCAATCCATGAGATGATAATTCGTCGGAAGTACCAAACAAATCCATAGACAACTGTTCTGCCGCTTTTATCTTGCAGTTTTTAAACTGCTGAATAAATGTAAGAATACCGCTGTTATACAGATCTTCTGTGTCCTTTTTGATTCTATCGTCTAATGTCATAAGCCTGTTAACGATTACCTATACATCGCGAGGTTTTATAATGCTACACTTCCTCCCACCCCTTCTTCACGTTGTCGGCAATTTCAGCAGCGAGGAGGTCGCGGATTTGCTGCTCGTCGTTGGAGTAGAGCATGTCACGTTTGATCATTTCCTTGCGAGCACTACTGTAGTCGGTGTGATAGATGATGTAGGCGGGATAGCGGCCACTCTGTTCCTTATTGGTCTTCCAAAGTAGGAACTTGTGGAGCATGACCTTCTCACCCGACACCTTTTTATAGACATGACGCTCTAAAAGTTGAGAGTTGAGGGTTGAGAGTTTAGAGTTCTCAACTTCCTCAAAGGGGCAGATATCGGTGAGCTGCGAAATGCGCACATCGGTCTCAGTGGGCTGCTTGTCAGTACGCTCACGCTCAAGGGTAATGCCGAGCGCGGTTACGCCGGGTGTTGTCCCTTCCATGAGCCAACCAGCCTCACCCCCTGGCCCCTCTCCAACAGGCGAGGGGAGATAGCGAAGCAATGGGTTCATCTTGATCTTATCGTCGTTTCCACGAGCCACCAGTTCCAGCACACTGATCTCGAACACCAGTTCGGGCTTCACCATCTGGTAGGCAATACCTCGGGAATCTGAGAGCACATATTGCGACTCCACATGCTTCGTGCTCAGTCGCTGGGCAATGTCGGCACGCTGCTCGTCAGTAAGGCCTGTAGAGCCTAAGACGAACATCTGGAAGAGTCCGTCTGGGCGACGCACAGCAAACATCAAGTCGCGGATGCCCCGGTCTGCTGTGGTATAGCCGATGACGGCAGCATCGATGGTGTGGCGCTCCTTCACCTTCCATACGATGTGCGACTCCGAATGAACAACGAGTCCTTCGGCACCTTCGCCTCCTACCCATTCATCGAAGATTTCCTGCACCTCATCCTTGGAAGAGGCGTTGCGATTCTGCACAGGCTTCACCTGCTCGTTCTGAAAGATGGTGCAGAGCTTGTTATGCGTGTCTGCATAATGTTCTGCCTGCCACTTTTCGCCGTCGAGTTCTACGATGTCGAACGGAGCCAAGGCGAGTTGGTCGCGTTTAGCATCGTCGGCAAGAGCAGCCTGCACATCGCCACAACGAGGTCTACCCTCGGGACGCGGCAGATAGAGTTCAGCAGCGATAATAGCCTGCTTCAGGCCTGCTGCCTTCACTGCTTCGGCAAAGGCATCGAGGCATTTCAATCCCTCGCTTGCCTTTTCTTTGCCATTGGCATTGAGCATAAACACTTGACTACGTCGAGTTCCGTCACGACTCGGCCGTTCAAGCGAGCTTGACGGCTCTAGCTGCTCCGTCACTTGCCCATCGACATAGAACACCACTTGCATGTGACCGTCAATCTTGCGGGTCACGGCGAAGCGTTCACCGTCGATACGTTGCTTTAACTTTGCGCCCTCTACGAGCACGAATTTGCCTGCCACATTCTTCTTGTAGTCAATGGCTGTCTGAATATATTTATGTTCCATATAGATTCTGTTTCCAAGTCATTTTTTGGGGGAGGAGGAATTCGTGACCAAAAAGCTCAAATCCTTCGTCACTCCTCCACGGGGAATATCTGTTTCTGAAGATCTTTGGTCATAAGTTTTCCATCCTTCATGATATATGACGGATTATTGGGATTCACTGTGATGTTTTTCAACGATGTGCAGCCTTTGAACGCCTTATATCCCAGATTCGTCAAACTGGCAGGGATGTTGATTGTTTCCAGAGCCTCACAGCCTTCGAAGATATTAAATTCGTCGAATAATTCAATACCTTCTGGAAGAACGACTGTTTTGAGGTTTTTGCATCCGTAAAACGCCCGCGATCCGAGTTTCTTAACTCCATTGGGAATAGTCAATGTCTGAATAGGGACACGACTAAAAGCCCCATTGCCGATTTCCGTCAGCTTGCCACCTTCTGCAAACTCTATGGTCTGTAGCTGGCAACCAGCAAAAGCAGAACTGCCGATAGACTTTAGCTTGGCGGGGAACGAAATTGTAGTTAACCCCTCACAACAAAGGAAAGCCTCGTCCTCTATCTTTGTCAAGGTGTCAGGCAGATTAACACTTTCCAAATTTTCACATTTACCGAAAGCATGAATGCCAATGGTCTTCAAACCTTCTGGTAGGACCACCTTC
>Ga0310697_10005463_pt1 | contig 12259 bp, 6 predicted proteins | sample 172DNAGHGlowgp2_FD_203883 | JGI IMG/M metagenome (GOLD analysis project Ga0310697, IMG submission 203883) | Sheep rumen microbial communities from Palmerston North, Manawatu-Wanganui, New Zealand - 1728 DNA GHGlow gp2 (v2) (version 2) | ecosystem: Host-associated > Mammals > Digestive system >... | reverse complement strand
ATCCGCGGTATCCAATTCCATCCGGAAAGTGTGCTGACTCCCGACGGGCGCAAGATGCTGCAGAACTGGATGTTCTTGTGAACAATGTAAAAATGTAAAAATTAGAAAATGTAAAAATTGGGAAACGTAAAAAGACTAAACTTATGGCGCAGACAATGAAAGACATCCTGAACAGGATGCTGAACCACGAGGAACTGACTCGTGAAGAAATGAAGAATATCCTGCTGGGAATCACAAGAAGTGAATATCCCACAGAACAGATAACAGCCCTGCTGACAGCGCTGCAGATGCGCGGTGTGAGTGTCGATGAACTGCTCGGCTTCCGCGACGGTATCCTGGAGACGGGTGTGCCCGCTATCCTGAATGCAGACCGCTACATCGACGTGGTAGGCACAGGTGGCGACCGCAAGAACACGTTTAACATCTCGACGACGAGCTGCTTTGTCATCGCAGGTGCAGGCTACAAGGTGGCCAAGCACGGCAACTATGCAGCCACATCGGTATCAGGCGCCTCGAACGTCATCCAGCATCACGGCATCAAGTTTACTGACGATATCGACCGTCTGAACCGCTCGCTCGACGAAGCCGGCATCGTGTATCTCCACGCCCAACTCTTCGCCAAGGCCATGAAGTTCGTAGGTCCCATCCGCAAGGCCTTGCAGTTCCCTACGATCTTCAACCTGCTGGGTCCGCTGGTGAACCCCAGTCAGCCGAAGTGCCAATTGCTCGGTGTGGCCAACCTCGACCAGATGCGCCTCTACAACCAGGTGTATCAGAAGATCGGCATCGACTACGGTATCGTGAACAGCATCGACGGCTATGACGAGATCTCGCTGACAGGCGACTTCAAGGTGACCACGAAACAGTATGAGCGCATCTTCAAGCCGCAGGACCTGGGCTTCGAGATAGCCAAGCCCGAGGAACTCGTAGGAGGTGCGACAGAAGAAGAGGCAGCCCAGATCTTCGACAGCGTGCTCGAGAACCGTGCCCTACCCGCCCAGAAGAACATCGTGCTGGCAAATGCAGCCTTTGGTATTCAGGTGCTCGAGAAAGGCGAGAAGAGCATAGAGGAGTGTGTGGAGATAGCCCGCGAGAGTATCGACAGCGGCCAGGCACTCGCTACATTCAAGAAATTCGTAGAACTAAATAGTTAAAAAACTTATGGCAGATATCTTAGATGAAATTATTGCTTACAAAAAGCAGGAAATTGCAAACTTCAAGAAAGAGATTTCCCAGGTGTATCTGGAAGGTCGTGTAGAAATCCTTCAGAATGCCCGTATGGCATCGATGAGTGAGACGCTCAAGCATTCCGACACGGGTATTATTGCAGAGTTCAAGCGGAAGTCGCCCTCAAAGGGATGGATCAACAAAGAAGCCACAGCCATGAAAGTGCCCAGAAGTTATGAGCTGAACGGAGCTACCGCCCTCAGTATTCTGACAGACTCGCACTTCTTCGGAGGCAGTAACGTGTATGTCCGGGAAGCCCGCATGTCGAAGGTAAGCCTACCCATCCTGTATAAGAATTTCATTATCGACACCTATCAAATCTATCAAGCAAAGATCTGCGGAGCCTCTGCTATCCTGCTGATTGCCGCCTGCCTGACTAAGGAGGAGTGCAAGGCTTTTATCCAGAAAGCCCACGAGTTGGAGCTGGAGGTGCTGCTGGAAATGCACAATGAGGAAGATACTGAATATGTGGAACTCGAGCCCGACATGTATGGAATCAACAATCGTAATCTGGGCACCTTCGAGACAGACATCAACAACTCTATCAATCTGATAGGACGACTACCTGCCGACAAGATCAAAGTCAGCGAGAGCGGCATCTCAGACCCAGCCAGCATCCGACAGTTGAAAGCCCTCGGCTACCAAGGATTCCTTATCGGCGAGACCTTCATGAAGGAGGCCGACCCAGGACAGGCTCTCAAGGACTTCATCGCCCAGATATGATGTCACGATCGGAACTCATCATCAAAGTCTGCGGGATGCGTGAAGAGCAGAACATCAGCGACTTAGAAAAACTCGACATCGACTGGATGGGTATGATTTTCTGGTCAGGTAGTAAGCGTTATGTCAGCAGACCGCCAAGCCGTCTGCCCCAACGAGTGAAGAAGGTGGGCGTCTTCGTAGATGCCAGTCTGGACGACATCCGGCAACACGTCAGCGACTACCAACTGGACATCATCCAACTGCACGGGCACGAGACACCCGCGTTTCTCGAAGTCCTCAAGCCACTCACGCTGATCAAGGCCTTCAACATCGCTGACACCTCAGACCTGCAGAATACCAAGGTCTATGAAGGCATTGCCGACTACTTCCTGTTCGACACGAAAGGGAAAATCGTAGGAGGCAACGGTGAGAAGTTCGACTGGACCGTCTTGACGGCATACGAGGGGGCGACCCCATTCCTGCTGAGTGGTGGCATCGGACCAGGCGACGCGCAGAAAGTCAAACAATTTCATCATCAGAAATGTATCGGCATCGATCTGAATTCTCGTTTTGAGAGCGCCCCAGGACTCAAAGATATCGACCAATTACAAACATTCATCAAACAAATTAGACTATGAACAAGATTAATCAGCTTTTCGAAAATAACAAGGAGCGCAAACTCCTGTCGCTATACTTCTGTGCAGGTTGTCCGACACTGGAGAGCACAGGCGACGTGATCAAGACCATGCAGCGACGAGGCATCGACATGATCGAGGTGGGAATACCTTTTAGTGATCCGCTTGCCGACGGTCCCGTGATACAGAGTGCAGCCACCCAGGCACTGAAGAACGGCATGAGTCTGAAGAAACTCTTCAGTCAGTTGAAAGCCATCAAGGACGAAGTACAAATCCCACTCGTGCTGATGGGCTATCTGAACCCCATCCTCCATTACGGCATCGAGGCCTTCTGCCAATCGTGTGTAGAGAGTGGTATCAGTGGTGCCATCATCCCCGACCTGCCTTTCAAGGACTATCAGGATATCGTGAAACCCGTGGCCGACAAGTATGACTTGCGCATCATCATGCTGATCACCCCTGAGACTAGCGAGGAGCGCATCCGATTCATAGACGACAATACAGATGGGTTTATCTATATGGTATCTTCGGCCGCCATCACAGGTGCCCAGAAATCGTTCGACGAGGCCAAGCAGGAGTACTTCCGCAGGATTAACGGCATGAATCTGCGCAACCCGCGCATGATAGGTTTTGGCATCAGCAACCGCCAGACGCTCGAAGCAGCCCAGCAGAATGCAGCAGGTGCCATCATTGGCAGTAAGTTCGTTACACTGCTCAATGAAAGCAGCAATGCCGACGAGGCCCTCGACAAGTTGTTCGACGCTCTCAAAAGATAACGTTTACGTTACATTTTCTTCAGTTATTAGTCCGTAGTCTCACATTTTTTGCGTATCTTTGTCGCAAATTCGTGACTACGGACTAAAACTTTATCACAAAATAACAAATTATGAGAAGACTAATCCAAATGATGATGCTGTGCCTGCTGCTTCCGATAGCAGCCATCGCCCAGAGTGTTACTGCAGGTGCTCCAGCCCCCAGTTATTGGGACGAAGCCCAATACAAGCAGATCGAACAAAGCATTCGGGTGCCGCAATTTGCAGACAAGGCTTATGTCATCACCAAGTATGGGGCTAAAACGACCAATACAGCAGCCCAGAACCAGAAAGCCATTCAGAAGGCCATCGACCTCTGCTCGAAGAAAGGCGGAGGGCGCGTGATAGTGCCTGCTGGACAGAAATTCCTCACAGGTGCCATCACCCTGAAAAACGGAGTGAATCTTCATGTAGAGGAAGGTGCCATCCTGGAGTTTGCCTTTGAGCCAGAACTCTACCCCATCGTCGAGACCTCATGGGAAGGTCTGGAATGTTTCAACCTGTCGCCCTGCATCTATGCTTTTGGTGCTAAGGATATCGCCATCACGGGTAAGGGAACTATCGACGGTGGTGGTTCAAACGACACCTGGTGGCCCTGGAACGGTAATGCCCGTTTTGGCTGGAAGGAAGGGATGATCAGCCAGCGTGGCGGTTCGCGTGCACGTCTGCTGAAGAATGGTGAAGACGGCATCCCCATGTATAATGAAAAAGGTGAACGCTCGCCCGAGCGCGTGTTTAGTCCAAAAGACGGTCTTCGTCCTCAACTCGTCAGTTTCAACAAGTGCGAAGGTGTCTTGTTAGAAGATATCACCCTGCTACGTTCTCCATTCTGGGTGATTCATCCCCTTCACTCTACAGACATCACCGTCAGACGTGTGAAGATGATCAACGACGGTCCTAACGGCGACGGATGCGACCCAGAGTGCTGCGACCGCGTACTCATCGAAGACTGTTTCTTCAACACGGGCGACGACTGCATCGCCATCAAGAGCGGACGTAACCGTGACGGGCGCGAACGCAATATGCCCTCGAAGAACATCATCATCCGCAACTGTGAGATGAAGAACGGACATGGTGGCGTAGTGATCGGCTCAGAGATATCTGGCGGTTGTCAGAATGTCTATGCCCACGACTGCGTGATGGACTCTCCAGAACTCGAACGAGTGCTGCGTATCAAGACCAACTCTTGTCGCGGCGGCATCATCGAGAATATCAATATGCGTAACGTGAAAGTCGGCGTCTGCAAGGAATCAGTCCTGAAGATCAACCTTGACTACGAACACAACGAGATATGCTGCCGAGGCTTCTATCCGACCGTTCGCAATGTGTATATGGAGAATGTGACCAGCGAGAAATCGAAATACGGTGTGCAAATCATCGGCCTCGAGGAAGACACATACGTCTATGACATCAATGTGAAGAACTGTAAGTTCAACGGGGTGAAGGACGGCAACTTCATGAGTGGCAAGACGCGCAACGTGAACTTCGACAATCTCTTCATCAACGGCAGCCTCGCTCTGTTGGAGGCTCCCTATAAGCACTACAGCGAATGGCTCACCTACTCAGAGATGCAGCGCGTTCCGAAGAGTTTTCTGCTCGACTTCTCAAAGAAACCCAAATGGAGTTACGTGATGGGGATCGAACTCGAAGGCATGCTCGACACCTATCTGACTTATGGCGGTGAGGATATCCGCAAGTACTGTCAGGAATATACAGACACGATGATCAACGACAAAGGTGACATCCGCGGCTACGACATCCTGGACTACAACCTCGACAACATCCGAACAGGCCATTTCGTAACTCGTATGTATAACCTCTATCCAGAGCCCAAGAACAAACTGGCCATCAACACGATGATGAAGCAGTTACAGAACCAGCCACGCACGATCGCAGATAAAGTATTTTGGCACAAAGCCATCTATGCCTATCAGGTGTGGCTCGACGGCATCTTCATGGGTCTTCCCTTCCGCTGTCTGACAGCATCGACGCAGTTAAAGCCGAAAGAGGCCATCAAGATATACGATGATGCCGTGAACCAGTTGAAGATCACCTACGAACGCACCTTTGATCCCAAGACTGGTCTGAACCGTCATGCCTACGATGAGACACGTGATGCCTTCTGGAGCGACAAGGAGACAGGACTCTCGCAACACTGCTGGGGCCGTGCCCAGGGCTGGTACTCGATGGCCCTCATCGAGGTGCTCGATGCCCTGCCAGAAGACTACAACCGTCGTGGTGAAGTCATCGAACTGTTGCAGAAAGACCTCGATGCCGTCATCAAATGGCAGGATAAAGCGACAGGAACCTGGTATCAGGTGATGGATGCACCAGGTCGCGAAGGCAACTATCTGGAATCTACCTGTACCTCGATGTTCGCCTATGTGCTGCTGAAAGCCTACAACAAGGGGTATCTAGGCACGAAGTATCGCGATGCAGGCATCAAGGCCTATCAGGGTATCATCAAGAACTTTATCCGTGTGAATGCCGACAAGACCATCTCGCTGACCCAATGCTGCGAGGTGGCAGGTCTAGGCCCTGCTGCTACGCCACAGGTTATCGCCGCCATGAAGAAAATCAATCCTAAAGGCAGCGTCAAAGAGAACACACGGCGCGACGGAGGTTACCAATACTACCTGTCGGAACCCATCCGCGACAACGATGCGAAGGGTGTCGGTCCGTTCATCTGGGCCTCACTCGAAATTGAGAAGTTAGGATACAATGTTAATAACGTGACGGCCGCTATCGACCGTCACGCTGTTGTTAATAGGAACAACCCCATCATCACAGAAGCCAACAACCTGGCATCTCTGACTGTTGGCAACGGCCACTTTGCCACGACCGTTGACATCACAGGACTGCAGTCGTTCCCTTTTGACTATGGGGCAGGTGTGCCCCTGAACGCCATGTCAGACTGGGGATGGCACAAGTTTGAAAACACCAAGCAACTGACACCATCAGAAAGTGAGAAGACATTTGACTTTGGTCATGGGCACGAAGAGATTTATGCAGTAGAATACAAGAAAGCCGAAGACGGTCGCCACAAGGATGCTACAGATTACTTCCGCGTGAACCCTCACCGTCTGAATTTAGGGACTATCGGCCTTGACCTCAAGGACAAGTCGGGCAACCAGCTTGCACTCCAGGATCTGACGTCTATCCGACAGGAGCAGAAACTATGGGACGGAGAAATAGAATCCCGTTTCACAGCCGATGGCGAGCCCGTAGAAGTCACCACAGGTGTCCATCCCGCTAAAGATGCCCTCTATGCACGCATCAAGACCAAACTGCTGAAAGACCAGCGCGCCACAGTAGCCCTCAGATTCTCGTACCCCACAGGAAAGCATGCCGACGACGGCAACGATTGGACAAAAGAAGAGCGCCACTTGTCGAGAATCATCTCGCAGGATGTCAACACCGCCCTGATTGAGCGTACACTCGACAGCACCAAATACTATGTACGTGTTCAATGGGAAGGTGCCGCCACACTCAAGGCATGCGACCACCACTATTTCGAACTATCGACCAATAGTGATGTGCTCACATTTACGGCCGAGTATACACAGAACACAGCGGCACTGACTGGCGAAGCCTATGAATACGACCAATACCACAAGGCCACACTCCGCCACTGGAGCCGTTGGTGGGACCAAGGTGCCATCGTTGATTTCAGCCAATGCACAGACCCGCGCGCCAAAGAACTGGAACGGCGTGTCGTGCTGTCGCAGTACCTCACACAAATCAATTGCGCCAACAACATGCCCCCACAGGAATCAGGACTTACATATAACACATGGTTCGGCCGTCCGCATCTCGAGATGACGTGGTGGCACGTTGTTGACTTCGCCTTATGGAACCGTCCAGAGGTGGTGGAGCAGATACTCAGATGGTATAACGACACAGCCTATCCCATAGCCCGTCAGATTGCTCAGCGCCAAGGGTTCAAGGGAGTACGCTGGATGAAGATGACAGACCCCTGGGCAGGCGAGGCACCATCAAACACAGGTTCTTTCCTTATCTGGCAACAACCCCACTACATCTACCTTGCAGAAGAAATGTATCGTGCCAACCCGACGGCCGAAACACTCAGACAATACGGAGAACAGGTAGAAGCCACTGCCGAATTCATGGCTGATTTCGTCACTGATGATGCCAAGACGAATCGCTACATCCTGAAAGGCGCCACAGCCATGCAGGAGTGTATGACCAAGGACATATCATACAACCACCCCTTCGAGCTGGCCTATTGGCGATATGGTCTGAACATCGCACAACAATGGCGCAAGCGTCAGGGGAAAGCCCGCATCGCTCTCTGGGACGACATCATCAATCGTCTATCCCCCCTGCCAGAGCAGAACGGCATTTATACAGCAGGAATGCCTCAGGGGGAATTCAGTGAAGCAGAAGCCTTCGACCCCTTTGGTAAACCAGACAAGAAGGTTGAGACATTTGCAGAAAAGTGCCGTAACGATCATCCCGCCGTACTTGGTGCATGTGGCATGCTACCACCAACCTCATTATTTAACGAGGGCAAAATGAAAAAGACTCTCGACTGGGTGATGAAGCATTGGAACTGGCAGACCACTTGGGGCTGGGACTATGGTATGATTGCTATGACTGCTGCCCGTCTGGGCGACCCAGAAACTGCACTCAATGCCCTACTCATCGACACGCAGAAGAACACCTATCTGCCAAACGGACATAATTTCCAGACCCCTGACCGCCTACGCATCTATCTTCCAGGAAACGGTGCTCTGCTCTCGGCTATCGCCATGATGTGTGCAGGCTGGGACGGCTGCAAGGAACCACAGAATCCAGGTTTCCCAAAAGATGGGCAGTGGAATGTACGCTGGGAAGGCCTACAACGCATGCAATAGTATCTCTAATATAAATAATGTACGCGTACACATAGCAAAACGTAAACGTTTGCTTAAAAAATTTAGGGATTTTGCGTTCATTTTCACTTTTTTTTCTTAATTTTGCAAACAGAAACATGCAAATTATCTAAAATCCGAGGGGCTTCGGCCCTGACTGACGAATAAGACTAAAACAAATGATGTATATCATCAAACTACTTTTAACGGCAACTTTAGGCTGGATGAGTATGACTGTATCAGCTGCTGCCACAGGTTCTCAGACCGATGAGGGAAGCCCTATCGGATGGGCATCTGCTAACGGACAGACAACAGGTGGCAACGATGAGAATCCTGTGACGGTGACAACTGCCACCGAACTGGTATCTGCCATGAAGTCTTCTGGCAAGAAGACCATCTACATCAAAGGAACTATCAATATCGACGGACAGATAGCCATCAGCAAGGCCAGCGACAAGACCATCTACGGACTGCCTGAGAGTTCGCTAAGCAACACCAACCATTCGGACGAGAAGACGAAGAGCGGTATCCTGGTGCTGAAGAACTGCCAGAACATCATACTGAGAAACCTCACCTTTAAAGGAGCTGGTGCCTACGATATTGACGGCAACGACAACCTGACCATCCAGAACTGCCAGCGCATCTGGGTGGATCATTGTGATTTCCAAGACGGTGTTGACGGCAACTTGGATTGTCAGCATGGTAGCGACTTTATAACTATCTCCTGGTGCAGGTTCCGCTATCTGATAGCCCCATGGAACGGAGGATCTGGTGGTGCAAGCGACCATCGCTATACCAACCTGATCGGTAGTAGTGACAAGAATGCCGATGAAGACGAAGGTCATCTGCGCATCACATACGCCAGTTGCTGGTGGGACGAAGGTTGTCGCGAACGAATGCCTCGCATCCGTTTCGGACAAGTACATATCGTGAACTGTCTATACAGCAGCAGTGTGGCCAACTACTGTGTGGGAACAGGTTACCGCTGTAACACTTATGTAGAGAAATGTGTGTTCGTCAATCAGAAGAACCCTTGGAAGAACTATGCAACAAGCGGTACCTACACCGACTATAATATCACTGTGACAGACTGCATTGGAGCAAAAGACGAACAGAGCCATTCGGGTTCTATCGAATACTTCAACCCCTATGCTGTTACAGGATACAATCTGACACCTATGGACAAGGATCAGGTGGAGGCAGAACTGAAGGAAAAGGCAGGAGCGACGCTCTCTATCGAGGAAGGCGAGAAATACACGACAAGACTCGACTCCCCAAACACTGACGATTCGCCCACAACATTCTACACGCTCGCTGGCACTAAGATGCAGCAACATGAGCGTGGACTCTGTATCGGCGTCGGGAAAGACGCCACAGGAAGAACTATCGCAAGGAAATTCTACAAATAGAATTATATTTAACCAACTTTATAACTAATTATTTTATGTCTAAAAACTTCAAAAAACTACGCTTTGTGCTGACCCTGGCATTCGCACTGTTTGCTATGGGTATTTCTGCGCAGACTAAGGTAACGGTTGTGGACGCCACAGGCGAACCGCTTATCGGTGCGAGTGTGATCGAAAAAGGCACCCAGAATGGTGGTGTGACCGATTTCGACGGTAATTTCACTATCAATTTGAAGGGAAGCGGCCATGTTATTGTCGTCTCTTACATTGGTATGAAGACCAAGGAAGTCAACATTTCTGGAAAAAGCCAGGTCAATGTGACACTTGAGGATGATGCCACCACACTGAACGACGTCGTCGTGATCGGTTACGGCTCTGTCCGCAAGAAGGATTTAACAGGATCAGTCTCTACCGTTAATAGTGAGACGCTGCAGGCTGTACCTGTTGCTAACGCCTCTGAGGCACTGACAGGTAAGATGCCTGGTGTACAGATTACAACAACAGAAGGTTCTCCTGACGCTGAAGTGAAAATTCGCGTGCGTGGTGGTGGTTCTATCACCCAGTCAAACGATCCGCTTTACATCGTTGACGGTTTCCCTGTTGAGTCAATCAGCGACATCCCTGCCAACGACATCGAGGACATCACCGTGCTGAAGGATGCTTCTTCTACCGCTATCTATGGTAGCCGTGGTGCTAATGGTGTTATCCTGGTAACCACCAAGAGTGGTAAGGAGGGTAAGACCAAGGTGAGCTACAATGCTTTCTACAGCTGGAAGAAGATTGCCAAGAAACAGGACGTCATCAGTGCTAAGGACTATGCCACATGGCAGTATGAGTTGGCTCTGCTGAAGAACAACAACGATCCTGAGAAGATTTCTTCTTACACCGACTATTTCGGCAACTATCAGGATCTGGATATGTATGACAACATCGCCACCAATGACTGGCAGGATTTGGTCTATGGTCGTACAGGTCATACATTCAACCACAACATCAACATTAATGGTGGTTCAGAGGCTATCAAGTATGCTTTCAGCTATGCCCACATGAACGATAAGGCTATCCAGATCGGTTCAAGCTACAAGCGTGACAACTTCTCACTGAAGTTGAACACCAAGCCTAGCAAGACCACGACTCTGGACTTCCAGGCCCGTTATTCAGATACAGACATCTATGGTGGTGGTGCACAGGATGCTACTGGTGTTTACGACTCTGACCGTCGTCTGCGCTATGCAGTGATTTACACCCCATTCCCCCTGAAGAATCTCGATCCTACAGCTGGCGCCGACGATGATGACATCGGTAACCTTTACAACCCGATTCAGTCACAGTATGACAACGACCAGAAGAAGGAGCGTAAGAACCTGAATATTGCTGGTGCTTTCGGATGGGAAGTCTATCAGGACTTGAAACTCCGCACAGAGTTTGGTTATGACGACTACAACGACTACGACCAGCGCTTTTGGGGTTTGACCACCTATTATATTAAGAACGTACCTGCGGTTGACAATCAGAACATGCCGGCTATCCGCCTGACTGCTACCAGCCGTCACCGTTTCCGCAATACTAACACGATCAATTACGACTTCAAGAAGATTCTCAACAGCGAGGATCACAGTCTGAACATCATGGCGGGTCACGAGTACGTGATTACCAAGAAGCGTGTGAACACTGACGAAGTACACGGATTCCCCGTTGACTTCGACGCAGAGACAGCATGGAAGCTGACCTCTCAGGGTAAGCCCTACTCTATCGACGATGCATACAGCGCTGACGACAAGCTGCTCTCATTCTTCGGCCGTCTGAACTACAACTTCAAGGACCGCTACCTGCTGAGTGCAACATTCCGTGCCGATGCTTCTTCAAAGTTCTCTAAGGAGAACCGTTGGGGTTACTTCCCCTCAGTAGCCCTCGCATGGCGTATCTCTTCTGAGCCTTTCATGAAGGGTACAGAGAAATGGCTTGACGACTTGAAACTCCGCGTGAGCTATGGTACCGCAGGTAATAACAACATCCCTGTAGGACAGCTCGTACAGACCTATAGCCCAAAATCAACTGCATGGGTAAATGGAATTTCTTCATATTGGGCTCCAGACAAAACGATGGCTAACCCCGACCTGAAGTGGGAAACAACGATTACCCGTAACATCGGTCTTGACTTCACCCTCTTTGGTGGAAAACTGAACGGAACCATCGAGGCTTACTTGAACACTACAAAGGATCTGCTGATAGCATTCCCCGTAGGTGGTACAGGTTATGACAGCCAGTATCGTAACATGGGTGAGACAGAGAACAAGGGTATTGAGTTCAGCTTCACCTGGCATGCTATCAACCAGAAGAACTGGGGTATCGATCTCAGTGGTAACATTGGTCTGAACAAGAACAAGGTAAAGAGTCTCGGTGTGATGGATGACTTCGGTTGGAACACCAACTGGGCTTCTACCGAAATCGGTAACGACTACTGGATTTCTGTAGGCGATCCTCTCGGACAGGTTATCGGTTACCGTCTCGACGGCAATGGCCGCTATGAGGTGAGTGACTTCGCAGGCTATGATGAGAAGAACGGCTGGATCCTGAAAGACGGTGTGGCTGATGCTACTGCT
>Ga0310697_10005461_pt1 | contig 12265 bp, 10 predicted proteins | sample 172DNAGHGlowgp2_FD_203883 | JGI IMG/M metagenome (GOLD analysis project Ga0310697, IMG submission 203883) | Sheep rumen microbial communities from Palmerston North, Manawatu-Wanganui, New Zealand - 1728 DNA GHGlow gp2 (v2) (version 2) | ecosystem: Host-associated > Mammals > Digestive system >... | reverse complement strand
TCGGGGCTTAAGACCTGGGTCTTCGGCCGTTAAGACCTGTGTCTTCTGTCCCCTTCGACAATGCAAAGGTACGACATTATTTTTGCGCCACCAAATATCGCCTATCGATTTGGAGCCGTTTTCAGCACCAATTGGAGCAATTTTCAGCAACGCCCCCGCTATTGCCGACTTTCACACGTTTTCTGGGTTCACATTTTGAGCATTGCCCGAACGAACGAACAGTAGAACAGTTTGTTCGAGCAACTGCGCATTTCGATGGTGATGCCTACCCGTACGGATTTGGTTGCCAGCCTCGTCTGGGAACAGTTGACTACTTTCACTGGAGAGGTTGACTCTTTTCCTAAGTACGTTGACTTCACACGGACATTGTTTACTCTTCATCTGTTTTTCGCTTACTCGTGACCTCAACAAAGTTCAAGTCACACGATGCCCCCAATTGCACTCAAAACATTCCCTTTTCACATTATTTATTGTGCACGAGTCCCGAAGCGTCAGAAATAATTTGTAGCTTTGCAGGCAGAAAAACAAGAAAACCATAAGATATATGGATCTTCAAAAGATACAGCAATATAATACGCAATCCCTGATGCAGGACTTGCGCCAGATTATTGAGCAGGCTCGTGGTCAGTTGGCAGCTACAGCCAACTATACCCAAACCATGATGTATTGGCATATAGGTGAGCGTATCAATCGTGAAGTGCTTGGAAATCAGCGCGCAGAGTACGGAAAGCAAATTGTCGCGCAGGTTGCGCGACAATTACAAGAAGAGTATGGGAAGAAAGGATTTGATGAAAAAAGCATTCGACGAATGATGCAATTTGCTACCCTATTCCCAGAAGAGCAAATTGTCGCGCAGCTTGCGCGAAAATTGTTCTGGTCTCATTTCATAGAGGTGCTTCCATTGAAAGATTCCCTACAAAGAGAATTCTACATTACATTGGCAGCATCAGGAAGATGGGGACGCAACAGGCTTCGCAAGGAAATCGACGATATGCTTTTCGAGCGCACAGCCATCAGCGGCAAGCCCGAAGAGTTCATCAAGAAAGAGCTTTCCACCTTGCGTGAAGACAATGTGATGTCACCCGACCTCGTGTTCAAGAGCCCTTATTTTCTGGAGTTTACAGGGCTGAAAGGATTCTATAGCGAAAAGAGCCTTGAGGACTGCTTGGTGGCTCATTTGGAACAGTTCATCATAGAGTTGGGAAACGGTTTCAGCTTCGTAGCACGTCAGAAACGCATGATTATCGATGGTGAAGACTTCTATCTCGATCTACTGTTCTACCATCGCCGCTTGCACCGTCTGATAGCCATTGACCTGAAGAAGGGACGATTCAAGGCTGAGTATAAAGGGCAGATGGAACTCTATCTGCGTTGGCTGGAGCAGAACGAAATGGAACCAGGAGAAGAGCCACCCCTTGGATTGTTGCTTTGTACAGAGGGCGGTGATGAACAAATCGAGTTGCTGCAACTCGATAAAGCCGGCATCAAGGTAGCTCAATACATGACAGAGTTACCTCCTCGTGAGGTGCTGCAACGCCAAATTCAGAAGTCCCTGGAATTTGCCAAAGCCCGTTTTGAGAACATGATTGAGGAGGAGTAAAAAAAGAAGATACAATGGCAAAGATAATTGTTCAAGACACAGAGATAACGGTCTCAAATGTAAATGGCGAAGATTACATCTGTATCACAGACATGCTGAAAGCCAAAAGAAACTCATAGAAAAGGGACATAAAAAGATTAATTATCCGAGGCCGACAAAATGATGATATTAAAAGGGAACAGATCAAATAAATACATCCGCACTCTCCAACATCTTTCTGCTGAAGCGTAGCATTGACCGACTTTTCTGGCAAGAAGACGAATAACGGGAAGGCAACAAGGGGGTGGTTTCAAAACACTCCCTTATGACCGAGGGTGATAATTTCAACATCGAAATACACCAAAAGCACAAATAATTTTCGAGATTTCTGTGTTTTTAGATGTTACAACATAATCTACCATGTAGGGAATTGGCTTTGCGTTCTGCGTTGTGCAATGTCGTAGGCGGCGAGTGATGTCAGGACGATGGCGGCAACGGCGATGCCGATGAGATGGGGGGTTGAGGGCAGCAGGTGGGGCAGGCGATGGAGGAAGCGCATGAGCTCGACCAATAGCTGGTCGGTGTCGATGGCCATGATGCCGGCGATGGTGCGCAGGAGGGCGTTTTGCATGACGTCGGCCAGCCGGTTGAAGATTCCGAGATAGAGCAGCAGCCCCACAGTAGCCGCCCCGGCCACGAGGTCCAGGCTACGCGACCAGAGCCGCAGCCGCACGTTCTCTGTCGGCAGGGCTTGGAGGACTCGCTCGGTGAAGCCGTCGTCGGCTATGCTTTCGGCGTGCTCGGCGAAGAAGCTGTTGAGCAAGGCTTCCTCGGAGGGGGATAAGTCTTTATACGTTTCCATAATATCCGTTTCGTTTCAGGTAGTTGGCCAGATTCTTCTTGCCGCGCAAGAGGTGGCTCTTGACGGTGTTTTCCGGCATGGCGGTGATGGCTGCGATGTCCTTCATGCTCCGTCCCTCCATGCACTGCAGGACGATGCAGGTACGCTCTGCCTCGGAAAGCGTGGCCAGCGCGAGGTCGAGGTCGTGGCGCATGGCGAAGGAAGAGGATTCCTGCTCTCGCTCTTCCAGATGGTCGGGCAGCGGGGCTTGGAGGAGCTGTTCCTTCTTCCGTTTCCTCTCGTCGTCGAGGAACACGCGGTAGGCGATGCGGAGCAGCCATGTCTCGAAGCCCGACAGCTGGCGGAAGCTTCCGATGGCCTGCCATGCGCGGATGAAGGTCTCCTGTGCCAGGTCGTCGGCACGCATCTCATCGCCTGCGGTCAAACGGCGCAGGAAGCGGCGTACCGCTTCCTGATGGCCGTGTACCAGTTGGGCAAAAGCGCGCTCGCTGCCCGTGGTGAGCACTTGGGCGATGAATGCGATGTCGGTGAGGCGCTGCATGTGGGGGTGCTGTTGTCCGTTGGACGATTACTTCTCGTAATTGTCAGAGGCTGCAGGGGCTTCCGTGGCGTCGGGTGTTGCTGGCGTTTCGGTGGTGGGTTCCACTGTGTCCTTGCGTTTTCCCTTGGTCGTTGAAGCTATCACCAGCTTGGCTACGCCGATGCAGACGACGAGAGCGCCAAGGCCCCACAGATCTTCGGCGCCGATGGAACAGAAGAGGATGATGAGCCCTACGCCTACGCAGCTGTACATGACACCGCTCTTCCACATCTCGGTGTTCTCGTCGGGGTAAGGCTGCACATAGCCGGCGACATGCGTGGCCGTTCCCGTCTGCGCCACGGCCTGTCCGCTGGCAGCAGTTGTTGCTGCGGTTCTGCCGGCATCAGCAGGGGTGGCGCCATTGTTCATCGGAGTGACAGGATGCGGTGCCGGACGAGAGCTTGTTCCACGTACGATGAGCCAGATGATGAGAGCCAGCAGCCAAATCGGCAAGGTGAGTATGCCGAAGACGAGGACAAGGGCAATGCAGGCGACAGTAATGCCGAATATCGCGCCCAGCAGCCCTAACGAGCCGCCGAAAAGACCTGCAAGGAACCCGCGGAGGCCACCTCGCTTGCTCTCCTCTTCCAAGTAGGAGGAGAAGTCGTCGAGGTCAGCGCCGGAGAGCTCGACCGCATCAGAGTCCTCGCCCTCGTAGAAGAAGGTGGTGTCCCTGCCCATCGATTCCAGGGAGTCGCCCAGGCGTTCCATACGGTCGCCGATAGCCTCCATCTCTTCTGCTATGTTCTCTGCCTTTTTCGGGTTCGTTGCTGCGGTCACGGCAAGCTTAGCACCTTTGGATGCCAGCTTGAGGCCTTCGCGTGTCATCTCCTTGGCTACGGCTTTTTCCTTTGGCGTGGCAGGACGGCCATTGACAGAAAGACCTTTTTTGGAGGAGGACACCTGTTGTTTCTGCGTCGATGTGGTGGTCTTCAGGGTATCGACGGTTTCGCCAGCCAATATGGTGGAGCATGGCATGGTGGTCAGCACGAGGACTGCCATTACTGCGGGAATTGTCATCATAGTTTTTGCTTTCTTTTAATCTGTTGTTTTGGAATTGTTTTCTATTCCTTAGACGCAACAGGTGCAGAAGAAGTTGCAGCAATGTGTGTTTTTTGTTGAAAAATTGTATTGAAGAATCCCATTAGCGGGACAGCCGTGGACCGCCATTGGGCCACAGCCGCCCCACCAATGGGACTGCGAAAAGGGTGGATTCCTTACTTGGTCATGGAATAGACCACATCCATGATTTCCTTGCCGATGGCATCGGCAGCTTCCATCGTGGCAGCCTCGGAATAGACGCGGATGATGGGCTCGGTGTTGGATTTGCGCAGGTGCACCCACTTGTCGGGGAAGTCGATCTTCACGCCGTCGATGTCGTTCACCTCCTCGTTCTTGTAGAGCTCCTTCACCTTGGCGAGAATCGCATCCACATCGGTGTCGGGTGTAAGGTCGATGCGGTTCTTGGCGATGCAGTAGGGAGGATAGGTGGCGCGGAGCTCGCTGGTCTTCAGGCCACGCTTGGCCAGATAGGTCAATATCAAGGCGATGCCCACGAGGGCGTCGCGGCCATAGTGGGCTGCGGGATAGATGACGCCGCCATTGCCCTCGCCGCCGATGACGGCGTTGGTGGCTTTCATCTTGGTGACGACATTCACCTCGCCCACGGCAGCAGCATTATATTCGCAGCCGTACTTACGCGTGACATCACGCAGGGCACGGGTGGATGAGAGGTTGGAGACAGTGTTGCCGGGCGTGTGCTGCAGGATGTAGTCAGCCACGGTGACGAGCGTGTATTCCTCGCCATACATGGTTCCGTCCTCGCAGAACAGTGCCAGACGATCGACATCGGGATCGACGACGAAGGCGATGTCGTAGCCGCCCTTCTGCATGAGCGCCTTGATGTCGCCGAGATTCTTCTCCAGCGGCTCAGGGTTGTGCTGGAAGTCGCCTGTGGGTTCGCCGTAGAGGCAGGTGACGGTCTCGACGCCCAGCTGCTCCAGCAGCTTGGGCAGGATGACACCGCCGACGGAGTTCACCGTGTCGAGGGCGACGCGGAACTTGCGTGCCTTGATGGCCTCTACATCGACGAGCGCGAGGTTCTTGACGAGGTCGATGTGGCGCTGGTCGTAGGTGTTATCCTCGCGGTATTTGCCCAGATGATCCACGTCGGCGTATTCGAAGTCCTCGGCAGCAGCGATGCGCAGCACTTCGGCGCCCTCGGCAGCATTGAGGAACTCGCCGTCGGAATTGAGCAGCTTCAGCGCGTTCCACTGGCGGGGGTTGTGCGAGGCGGTGAGGATGATGCCGCCGCAAGCCTTCTCCATCGTCACGGCCAGCTCGGTGGTCGGGGTGGTGGCGAGGCCGATGTTCACAACGTCGAAGCCCATGCCCATGAGCGTGCCACAGACAACGTTCTTCACCATCTCGCCTGAGATGCGGGCATCGCGACCCACGACAATCTTATTCGTGCCAATCTTGTCGGTTTTGCGAATGAGGGTGGCGTAAGCCGAAACGAATTTCACAATGTCCAGGGGATTCAGTGTGTCCCCTGCACGGCCGCCGATGGTACCACGGATGCCGGAAATAGATTTGATAAGTGTCATTCTATTGTTTAGTTAAAAGTTGAGAGTTAAGAGTTAAGAGTGGAGAGTTGAGAGTTAAGTTGGTGATAAAATTGTTAGCTTTCGGGGACAAAGTTAAGGAAAAATGAAACTGAAATAGCACTTTCAGTTAATATATTTTCAATAAACGTGAAAAAAAGATGAAAAAAAGGTGTCAACTGTGCTATTCCTAACTGAAATTCCCTATCTTTGTACCGTTGAAACGCATCGTATGAAGCAAATCAGACTCTTTTTACTCTTTATTCTTGCATTATGGATGGCGCTGCCCGTTTGCGGATGGGCACAGACGGCACAAAAACCCACAACCCTTGAGGGGTGGGCAGACCGCCTGACACGCTTCGGCAAGGCCATACCCCAGGAGAAGGTCTTCGTGCAACTGGATAACACCTGCTACTTCTTGGGCGACACCATCTGGTTTGCTGCCCACACACGCCGCACCGACCGCAACCTGCCGTCGAATGTCAGCCGTATCCTCTATGTGGAATTGCTGAATCAAGACGGCTTCCTCATGGAGCGGCAGCTCATAGAGATGCGCAAAGGATGGGGACACGGCAACTTCGTGCTCGCCGACACGCTTTATGCCGGCTACTATGAACTGCGCGCCTACACACGCTGGCAGCTCAACTGGGGCATCACTGAGAAGGAGCACACGACAGACGCCGAGGCGTGGTTCTTCAACAAGGACATGGCCAAGGAGTTCTACCGCGACTACGACAAACTCTATTCACGCGTGTTCCCTGTCTATGACAAGCCACAGGCGCCCGGGGAATACTACCGCGACATGACTACGCGCCCGCTGCGGCGCTATTTCAAGAGCGGGGCAGAGACACCGCAGTTGCTGCTCACGCTGTACCCCGAGGGCGGCCAGCTGGTGGCTGGCGTCCCGTGTCGCGTGGCTTTCGAAGCGGCCACCGAGGCTGGCGAAGCCGTGGAGGGAAAGGCACTCCCCCCTGCCTCCCTGTCAGAGAGGGGGCAGATACCTGCTGAGGGTGTGACGACGGTGAATCGTGGCCGTGGAGTGTTTACTTTCACCCCTGAGGCTGGGCAAGAATATGAGTTCACCTTCGTGGACAAGGATGGTCGCACAGCCAAGGCCAAGCTTCCCAAGGCAGAAACGGATGGTGTAGCACTCTGCGTAGAGCGACAGGGCGATGAGTATGTGCTGTCGGTTCACACGCAAGGCACCGCCGCATCCAAGCCACTCGGCATAACGGTTATGCATGAGGGGCGTGTCACCTTCTTCCAAGAACTTGGCTCAGACCCCACTGCTCAAATACATTATACTCCCCTCTCTGCGAAAGAGGGGCAGGGGGGTGAGTCCGGTGTCTATCAAGCCACGGTCTTCGATGCCGACGGCCGCGTATGGGCGGACCGCTTGTTCTTCGTCAAAGGCACTGACGTGCAACAACCCACACTCGCCGTCAGCGGCTTAAAGGAACAGTATGCTCCCTTCGAGCAGGTTAACCTACAGGTAACCGCTCCCTCCCTGATAGGGCGACTGGGGTCTTCAGAGAAGCCACTGAATGTGGCTTCGGCCCCACAAAGGGGAGCGAATTCCTCATTCGCGACGGAGGGCAAGGCGGGGGGAGAGTCTTCCTCCTCTTCCTCCCTCTCTCTCGCCGTGCGCGATGCCAGCACACAGGACTACACCTATGACACCGATAACATCCTCACCGAGATGCTGCTCTCCTCTGAGATCAAGGGGTTTGTCCCCAATGCCGCCTACTTCTTCGAGGCGGACGACGAGGAACACCGCACAGCCCTCGACCTGCTGATGATGACGCAGGGGTGGCGCCGTTTCAACTGGCATGAGATGGCCACGCCGGGCGCTTTCGAGCTGACACAGCCCGCTGAGTCGATGACTCAGGTGCTCAAAGGACAGGTGATGAACTACACGTCGCGCGAATGGCAGGACGATGTGCGCGCTATCGACGACTCATGCCCGCTGCCTTACCAGATGGAGCAGACAGTGATGCACTTGGAGCCAACATCCGGCAAGCCCGCAGAGCAGGCGTTCCGGGATAGTATGCGCAATGCTTCGGACGGGCTTCCGACAGAGGACAAATACACGAGTATGGGGCAGGCGGAAATCTTCGAAACCATCATCGCCCAGTCTTATGCTCACGAGATGTCAGGCTTGCCGTCTGGCAGCTACAGGATGCGAGGCACCATTGCCGCAGCCCGCTTCAACCAGAAGGAGAGCAGCTTGGACAGCGAGATGCTGACTCATGCCGAATTTGTCCAGGACGGCAGCGACCCTGTCATCGGCGATGTCGAGACAAAGAACGGCAACTTCACCATTCAGGCTCCACGCTTCGATGGCTATTGCGTCTTCTTCTTGTCGGCCAGCAACCAGTCAAAATGGAAGACTGAAGAGCACCAGTGGATCAGTATGAACGAACAGGATGAACCGGAGTTCTACCTGCGCATACAATGGCCCTATCCCAACTTCGTGAAGCCCTATGACCACTATCAGATGCGCTTCCGCCCCACGGCTGAGACCGGGCAACAGCCCTCTATCTTCAACCCTACGACCTTCGAGACACAGATGCAGACCGTCACCGTGCGCGCCAGCCACGGCGGGCTGCGACGGCTGGACCCGTCGAAGCCGGCCTTCACAGAGGATGCCTACGAAGCTTATAACCGAGCCTGCGATGCCGGGCTCATGGAAGGACGCTACCTGGGACGTTTCCACTACATCAACAGCTTGGCTCGCCTCTATCTTGGAGACATGAACACCCACAACGCTTATCTGTTGGAACCCCGATACGACGGCGCTAACATCTCGAAGAACCGTTCTGCGCTGATTATTGATCACTACAACCAGCTCTCGAATCTGCAGCGGGTGAAACTCTATACTGATTATAATCCCCGAACAGGCGGAGACCCGCGTGCCATAGAACAGAATGTCGAACGCGTGAGCATTGACCTCGAAGCGATACCCAACGAGGGGCAGCGCGTCACCTATCGCGACCGGCGCTATGTGCTCCAAGGGTTCAGCATCGCAGATGACTTCTACCATCCCGACTACCGTCGCACGCCCCCTGCCGAGGGGATGAAGGACTATCGCCGCACACTCTACTGGAATCCCAATGTGCAGCTGGACGAGAACGGACAAGCCGCCGTCAGTTTCTTCACCGGCAGCAAAGCCGCCTCCATCAACGTGGAGGCTAATGGACAAGCCGCCGACGGCACACTGCTGACAAACTAAAGACCCTCCCCTCACCCTCCCTTGTAGGGAGGGAGTGGTCACCTTATAATATATAATAATAGAATAATTAATAATGACATCAATTAACAACCTTTACAATGGTATCTGCTCCCTCCCTACAAGGGAGGGCAGGGGGTGGATCCGCTTTACCTAATTATGGACCAGAAACTCCTTTCCATCGTTGACCAGTTCGCCATCAGCGGCGTGGTCGCAGAAATCAAACCGCTCGGAGAAGGCCTCATCAATGACACTCTTCTCGTGAAAACCGCACAGACCGAAGCACCCAACTACGTGCTCCAGCGCGTCAACACCAATGTGTTCCCGGATGTGGAAATGCTCATGAACAATATCCGCTCCGTGACAGGGCACATTCGACAGAAACTGGCTGCCAGGGGGGAAACCGACATCGACCGCAAAGTATTGACATTCGTACCCTTGAAGAGCGACCCCACCAAACTCTATACGATCGTTGACGGAGAACCGTGGCGACTCATGGTGTTCATCAACGACGCCATCACCAAGCAGGCTGTCAACCCCGAGTCCAGCGAAGCTGCCGGCGAAGCCTTCGGCGACTTCCAGGCGATGCTCGCCGATATCCCCGTGCAACTGGGCGAGACTATCAAGGATTTCCATAATATGGAGTTCCGTCTGCAACAGCTCAAGGACGTCATCGCTGCTGATCCTGTAGGGCGTGTTGCCAGCGTGCAGCCTATCATCGACGAACTGCTCAGCTATGCCGACGAGATGACGATTGCCGAGCGCCTGGGGCGCGAAGGGAAGCTGCCCAAGCGCATCTGCCACTGCGACACCAAGGTGAACAACATGATGTTCGACAAGAATGACCAGGTGCTCTGCGTCATCGACCTCGACACCGTGATGCCCAACTTCATCTTCTCCGACTATGGTGATTTCCTGCGCACAGCTGCCAACTTCACCGCCGAAGATGACCCCGATCTCTCCAAGGTCGGCTTCAACATGGAAATCTTCAAGGCCTTCACCCGTGGCTACCTGCGCTCCGCCAAGAGTTTCCTCACGCCCCTGGAAAAGGAGATGCTGCCCTACGCAGCCACCCTCTTCCCATATATGCAAGCTGTGCGCTTCCTGTGGGATTACATCAGCGGGGACAAGTACTGGAAGTGCAAGTACCCCGAGCACAACCTCGACCGCGTCAAGAACCAGCTCACCCTCTTCAAAAGCGCCTACGCCCTGAAGGATGAGATGGCCAAGTTCATAGCAGAACAATAATTTTTCTAAGTATAGCCTATGTCAGAACAAATTGAAAGAACATCCCTTGGCGGTCTCATCCGCCGTTATGTCAGCGCCAGTGGACTGCTGATTGGAGCCACCGTGCTGGCTCTCATCTTTGCCAATCTCCCTGCCACCCGCGAGAACTATGCCTGGTTATGGCAACAGGAAGTCTCGCTGAGCATCGGCAGTTTCAATGTCTTCAGCCACGGCGGACACGCCCTGTCGCTGATGGACTTCATCAACGATTTCCTGATGTTCTTCTTCTTCCTGAGCGTAGGCTTGGAAATCAAACGAGAGATACTCTGTGGAGAACTGAGCAGCAAGCAAAAGGCCTTGCTGCCGATTATCGGAGCCTGCGGTGGTATGATCGTGCCTGTGATTGTGTTCTTCGCCGTATGTCTGGGGCACCCGCTCATGGAGCGGGGCTGCGCCATCCCTATGGCAACAGACATCGCCTTCTCATTGGGTGTCCTGTCGATGTTCGGCAAGCGCGTTCCCGTGGGGCTGAAGATATTCCTGGCTGCACTGGCCGTTGCCGACGACCTCGGCGGCATCATCGTCATCGCCCTGTTCTACAGTCATGGATTAGCTTGGCAGTACCTTGTCGGAGCAGCTGTCGTCGTAGCCATTTTGCTCATCGGGAACCATTACCAGATACGCATCAAGTCGTTCTATATGAGCCTCGGACTCGTGTTGTGGTTTATGGTGCTCAATTCCGGCATTCACGCCACCATCGCCGGTGTCGTGCTGGCATTCTGCATCCCGGCAAACCTCGGCAAAGGCACCAGCTACTACCTGCACAAGATTCGTGAGACCACACGCCTCTACCCCGACATTGAACTCGACGACGAGGTTGCGCAGAGAAAAGCAATGGTGCTCAATGAAGGGGACATCCAGATGCTCCGCCGAATCGAGAAGGCATCGGACTATCTGATCTCGCCCCTGCAGGACATCGAGGATCAGCTGGCGTTGCCCATTAACTACTCGGTCATTCCGCTCTTCGCCTTTGCCAATGCGGGGGTGGATTTCTCAGACCTCTCCATCATGAGCCTCTTCCACGGTGTGGCTCTCGGCGTGTTCCTCGGGCTTCTCATCGGCAAGTTCACGGGCGTGCTCAGCTTCTCATGGATCAGCATCAAACTGGGATTCTGTCAGATGCCTGCCGGCGCCAACTGGAAGTCGTTTGCCAGCGTGTGCATGATTTGCGGTATCGGCTTCACGGTGTCAATGTTTATTGCAGCACTCAGCTATCCGGCACATCTGGGCGCTGAAGCCGCAGACATGTTGAACGAGGCTAAGCTCGGCATCCTCTGCGGGACACTGGCCTCAGCGCTCGCCGGCGCATTCCTCCTCAACCAGACGCTCCCCAAGGAAGCGCAGGAAGGGGACATCTAAAAAACCGATTGGAATATCCTCTCTACATTATGCCACAACTGTTCGCGCAAGGCAGCAGTTGTGGTTTTTCTATGTTGTGCAACCTGCTCGTAGAGCGGAGCGATAGGTTCGGGGCGGTCATCCGTTTCCAGGAACAGGCGCTCGGCAGGGCAGATGCGGAGGCTCTCTGCATGATGCTGAAATCCGAAACTCACGTAAAAACCGTGCGCCAACAACTGCTCCAGCTGTTGTGGCTTTCCCCTGAAACCATGATATATCCATGGCTGATGCGTACCGCGTTTCAGCCGTAGCACATCATCGAAAGCCCGCACACAATGCAACACCAATGGGCGCTGCCACTGCTCGCTGAGCGCAATCTGTGCCTCGAAAGCGGAGAGCTGCCGATCATAGGGCGTCGTGCAGACGCGGTCAAGGCCACACTCGCCGATGAGAAAACGTGCACTACAATCCCTATTCTGCACTATCTCATCCAAGTCCTCCTGCCATCGGTCTGACAGGTACCATGGATGCAGCCCAAAGGAGGGTATTGTATCTTCCCCTGAGGCTAATGGGTGATGTGTGTGAAAATTAAGATAAGTCTCGGGGAGATTCATCTGTCAAAAATGGAACTTTTCCGGTACGGGATCATAGCCATAGCCTCCCCAAGGGTGGCAACGGAGGATTCTGCGGACGGCAAGATACAAGCCCTTCAAAGCTCCGTGACGCTGGATGGCCTCCACGGCATACTGCGAACAAGTGGGCGTGAAGCGGCAGGAGGGTGGTGTCA
>Ga0310697_10005458_pt1 | contig 12273 bp, 14 predicted proteins | sample 172DNAGHGlowgp2_FD_203883 | JGI IMG/M metagenome (GOLD analysis project Ga0310697, IMG submission 203883) | Sheep rumen microbial communities from Palmerston North, Manawatu-Wanganui, New Zealand - 1728 DNA GHGlow gp2 (v2) (version 2) | ecosystem: Host-associated > Mammals > Digestive system >... | reverse complement strand
TGACAGTAAACCTACTTGGGAATATGTACTATTTATGGTAATTACATTTATCACTGTAGTGATCGTCTACTTCTCAAATCAACAATCACATGACAATTTAAATAAGTTTTCCACAATTTCAAAGCTACTTTCAACGCTAACTCTTTTGGGCAGCGTTTTATCAGCGTGGATTATTATGCTAAAGACCGCAAATGGCTCAATCCCTTTCGGAATAGATCCATCATCAATAGGGCCATTTATGAATAACATCTTAGTAATAACGTTCACTGTAAACCTGATATTACTGATCATCCAAATGTATAGATACGAAAAGCATGACGAAGCTGTCCATTGGGGATGGTTTATTTCCATCGCCGCAATTTATCTTACTACGTTATACGGAGATTGTATGCATAACATGAACACTTTCCAAGGTATGATAAAAGATCTTATCATTAGAACCGCAATTGTAACTATTGCTACAGGGATTTCAAAGATATTTATTTCCATAGTGAGAGCATCTAATAATCATTTTTTATAATCGAAACCCGCCTATATTTATGTAACTATTATTTTTTATGTTGACAATTAAGTCTAACTTCTTTAAGATATGAATCAAGAAATGGGTTTTTTACCGTACGTGTCGCTATCGACAGCCAAGCGGGTTGCTCGTTTCTTTTTTTATGTTTATAAGATCATAAAGATACTTCTTACCATTTTGATCGTGTCTAATAATCAGATAAATATGGAAAACATTGTATCTTTCAATTTCACCATTATCTTCATAAACAGGTAATGCAAATCGTGATTCAAAACGATACCAACCTTTAGCTGCATCAATTGCATGCTTCCGTTTCTTATTTTCTGTATAACAGCCATTAAAGGCAATTTCAATCATCTCACCAAGCCCCTGCGCTGCATTAGCTTTTGCTTTGGCATAAGCACCTTTCAAAGAATTGGAATACTCTGAGTGCGCATATTCATCTGGAAGATCTTTGCCAAAATAAACAACGTCGTTTATCTCTGCATTTTTATAAACATCTCCAACATGATCCTTTAAATACTCTTCAACATAATCCCAATCAATTGACCTTTTCCCTTTAAAAATAATGTCATTTATTACAACAATGTTGTTTCCATTTGCATCCTTTATTACAGACACGTTTCTTTCTCTACTACTTTTCCCCATAATTTTCCTTATCTCTCATAATAATTTCAGCCAAAGCTTTTATTGCTTTGTTCTGTTTTTTATCCTTATGGATTAAAACCTGTGAATATATGGGAAAATCTTCTCCCTTCCACGTAAGACGCTTGAGTTTGCCTGTTTTTATTTCATTTTCCGAAGTAATATCCGGTATAAACGCTACGCCTAATCCGTTGATTGCAAATTGTTTCAATATTTCTTTACTGCTTGTTTCCAGAACTATATTCGGAGAAATTTCATGCCTATCAAGATCAGAAATCAACATATGTCTAAAATTACAGTTATGCCCAGTCAATAAAAGCGGAACATTCTTTAGATCTTTTTCTCGAATAGTTTTATCTACAACAGGATTTGTTGGTGATGCGTAAAAGCCCAGACTTTCCCGTTTCTTATGCAGAATTTTAACCCTTTCATCCTCAATTAGCGGGTTTAGAGTATATACCATATCAAGCTCTCCCTTCTGAAGAAGCTCGGGAATATCATCATGTGTAACAAACTGTATCCTAATTTCTGTTCGTGGATTATTCTTGGTATACTCCATCAAAATTCGTGGGAATCTACTTACACAAAGAGACTCAGACACGCCCAATTTCAATACGCCTGCAGGATTATTTTCATCTGTTACATCAAGACGAATTTCTCTCTCTAACTGAAGCATCTTCTCTGCATATGCTATTAGTCGATCTCCCGATGAGGTAATTGAAATAGTTTTTCCGAGACGCTCAAACAACACACATCCCAGTTCATCCTCCAACTGCTTAATCTGCGTTGTAACAGTAGATTGCGCATACCCCAGGCTACTTGCCGCCGCAGAAAAACTTTTCATTTCTGATATTTTCAAAAAAGTACTTAACTGTGTAATTGTCATACTCAATCTCCATATTAAATAATTTACGAGAATATATACTCCTTGACACATATGATACTTCGTTCAATATTTTTGAATTATATAATTATTTATTTCAATTTTACCGATATTAAATCCAATGATATTATACGGTCATATCCAATTAAGCACAAGGAGGTTTTCTTATGAATGAACTATGTAAAATAATTAAAGATACAGTAAAGCCAAACTTTTTGAATATTCGCACTTCCTTACGTACCTATGACAGAGACGCCCTATGCTGCGGAGCTCCTTGCTGGAGATGGGCATATCACGCTCTTCACTCAGCCGACAAATGGTTTATCAATCCATTCGTTTACGAAGAGCCTATCTTCCACGAAAACGGAATGGACAATCTCGAAAATCCGACAAGCGTTATTTTATCCGATGCCCAGCTCCTGTCATATCTTGATCTGATAGAAAAGAAAACCATGAATTATCTGGCTTCCCTTACGGATAATATGTTGTATGAAAAACCGGAAAACTGCATCTATACTCGCATGGAACTTGTACTTCGCCAATACAGGCACCTGTCCTTCCATACCGGAATGCTTAATGGACAAACTGCTGTAGCTACTGAAAAATTCCCCATGTGGGTCTCAGAAACAGATCAATTTGTTGACGACGGTATTTTGTTTGGGCGATATCGCAAAGGCAATTTATCTCTATAAATCAATCTCATCCTGCTTCTTTTTAAAAAAGTTCCACTCAGAAGAAAAAGAATTCTTTTTCTTCTGAGTGGAACTGACTTACATATACGCGTATCGGAATATCTATGTTTTTTCACAATTTTAATATTGCAATAAGCTCTTCGCCGTCCTTATCTCCGTTTTCTTTGAATCCAAATGAACTATAAAGTTTTGAAGCCACTATATTCTCCGTCTCATACGAAAGCCAGCAATACTCTGCCTCTCCGCACGGATACGTTCTTATAAACTCTAATGCCAGCTTTACGGCTTCTTTCCCATATCCTTTTCAAGTCGTATCATATCATGCCTCACTCTTTACACAGCGTCCTCTTTAAGAGCATCAATAATATTTTCATTTTTGATCTTGTTTACGCTAAGTGCCATGCATATACCAAGGATTCCAAATACGGAAGCCATGACGATTCCATACATGATAAGGTCCGGATCAAAGATGTGCAGATTCGAATCAAACGTCCTGTACATCAGGTAGCTCAGCAAAAGAGATATCGGAATTCCCAATATCAGCGCTTTCATTCCGTACAGAAGTGTTTCAAGCCATAACATCTTCTTAAATCCTCCGCTCTCAAGCCCCACCGATTTGTACATGGCAAACTCTTTTCTGCGAAGGAGCACTCCGGTCGAAATTGTATTTACGATATTCGCAACAGAAATGAGCGAAAGGAGGCCGGTAAAACCATACATTGCAGTTTTCAGCATAATTGTGATCGTATCCATCACCTGCAAAGAATCCGCAAAATCGTTGCAATAGTAACTGTGATATCCGTCATTTTCCAAAAGAGAATATATCTTATCATGGATTTCTTTATGCCTTGTGGTTTCAACTCCCAGATCGACCGTGAGTTTATCTTCGGGAAGCACTTCTTTTGCCTTAGCATAGTACATGGATGTTGGCACATACACTGCAATATCGCCTTTAGGCGTAAGGTCCAGAATACTGTTTTTTCCGTCATATTTGATCAATCCCGCAATCTCTATTGCCAGAGGATTTTCCATAGCATTGTCGTAGTGAAGGGCCTGCCCTATTATCCCGTCATTAAAGACTTCACTGGGCTTTCTCTCGTGAAAATAATCATTTAAAAGCACTCCGCGCAATGTATCCCCATAATAGGCACCCTTATCCAGTCCGTTATCTTCAAGTATCCTGTCAAATTCCTTATCATCCACTATGCATACGTCCATTCCCGCGAGGCTTAAATCCGCAAACTCGGGTAAAAGAAACTTTTGGTCCGCAATATCCGTATTGGCAAGCTCCTTTGTAGATTCCGGCGCCTTTTTAAACAAAAACTGGATCATACTCACGCCATATACATTATCAACTCCATCCATCTCACCAATGGCATTGCGCAGCTTATCGCTCTCCGAAAGAGAACAGGATGCCACAATCTGATAAGGTAAATCCAGCTCAAATTTATTGGCTCTTGCTACCGAATTGCAAAAATAGTTGGTCGTCAGGAACATGATCACCGAAACCGCCAAGGTTGCAGTTATAACTTTGCCTTTTACGCCATTTCTTTTTAAGTTTTTGTACGCAAGTTCTCCTTCATATCCAAAGATTTTCCTTATTACGGGGTTTACCCTAAGGTTTCTCGCCTTAACTTTTACAATATTGTTCTGACGCAGAGCTTCAATCGGCATAACCTTTGACGCCTTTATTGCCGGAACAAATGTAGAAATGAATATTGTGAGTGTGGCAAAAAATACGATAGCGGTCATCACATAAAGATTGCATACTATAGGAACGCCTCCGCTCACCCCTTCGACACCCGCAAATATATTAGCCTCAATAATCCTGTTGCCAAGAAATGCCAGCGTTATCTTCGTTCCGATATAGCCAATCAAAAGACCTAAAGGGATTCCTATCGCTCCCAGAACAAAGCCCTCATAGTATATTGAAAATCTCTTTTGCTTAGCTGTTGCTCCGACACTTGCAAGCATTCCAAGATAGCGCATCCTTTCTGTAAGGGACATTCCTATGGAATTGAATATCAGGATAACCGAAGTAACTATGACTATTGCAAGGGCAACAGCCATCATAACAAAAAATGACCTGTATGTACCTTCACTGTCTTCATAGGCAAAGCAGCTGATCAGATACTCTGTGTTGTATTCACTCTTATCAATCCCATACTCTGCCTTTATACTGTTAAGTTGCTTAATGGCAGTATGATCGCATTTCTTAAGCGTGATCAGCACTTGCGCTTTTTCTCTGTCAGGAAAGTAATCCTCATCCAGTCCCCGAAGAATATCCCAGTCACCTGTCGGTCTGTTTCCATGCAGTATTGCCGTCACTGTACAGGTTTCCGTCGACTCAGCCTTAAACTGCTCTTCCGACTTGTAATCACCGCCAAGATATGAAAGTCCTTCAATCTCATCATCAATATATCTGTATCCCTGCTCAAAGGTGAGGGAATCGCCCACCTTAAGATCTTCCAGCCCGTTATCAATAAGAAACTGCTCTTCGACCGCTATCTCAGAAGAATTTTTGGGGAGCACTCCGTCATAATCCGATATCACCCTCATGGATAAATAGTTTTTATCCACATGGTCGATATTTCCGGTTCGGAATCTGTCTTCTTTATCATTTAGAAGCCTGACTCCTGTCACTTTCTCTTCTGCGTCGCAGATTCCCACCGATGCTATCCTTTTATCTTTCGTCAAAGAAACATACTGCTCGCGCGTGATCTCTCTAAACTGCGCATGTACATTTCCTTCTGACTGTATAGCCATAGATCCAAAAAACTTAAAGAAAGAAAAAACGCCCAGAACTATGGCACTTATAAGTGCTGTAGATGCCGCAATTCCAAGCATTGTTACGATGGATCTTTTCTTTTTTCCAAGGAGGTGCCTTAATGTCAAAGTCGCTATAATATTCATGACACCATCACCCCTTCCTTCTTGCTGTCGCGGATGATCTTGCCATCCTCGATCGTAATGACTCTGTCAGCAGAAAGAGCAATTCTCTCATCATGAGTGATGATGATAACAGTCTGATTGTTTTCTTTGTTAAACTTTCGAAGCAGCGCTATTATTTCTTTACTGTTCTCTGAATCAAGATTACCCGTAGGCTCATCTGCAAGAAGCAGCGCCGGATGATTCATAAGCGCCCTTCCTATCGATACTCTCTGCTGCTGGCCTCCTGAAAGCTGATTTGGAAGATGAGATATTCTCTCTTTTAATCCAAGCTTTTCAACCAGGTCGTTAAGAAGCTTCTTATCAGCTTTTTTCCCATCCAATAAGATTGGAAGCGTCATATTCTCTTCCACGTTCAGGATAGGAATAAGATTATAAAACTGATAGATAAGACCGATATTTCTTCTGCGAAATATTGCAAGCCTTGTTTCATCAAGCTTTCCGATGTCTGTTCCTGCAATTGTACAAGTACCTGATGTCGGAACGTCCACTCCTCCGAGGATATGAAGAAGCGTCGATTTTCCCGAACCGGAAGGTCCTACTATTGCCACAAACTCTCCCTGTTCCACGTCAAAAGAGACATCTTTAAGAGCATCAACTCTTGTCTCCCCTGTTCCATATACTTTACAAAGATTTCTGATTTCCAGAATGTTCATTTTTCTTTTGTCTCCCTTCTCATGCAAAAAACATGTCGAATATCTTATTCATGAGAATAGAATATAGCTTCCATCTTACAATCAAGTGACTATACAATTACAGATTTGTCATTTTAGATAAGTGTTTTATAAAATCTCAAACAGAACCTCGTTCCCACGCCTTCAGTGCTTTCTACGACAATATCTCCGCGCTGTCCCGTAATGATTGTCTTTGCAAGAGCAAGTCCTATGCCTACACTGTCTTTTCCTGCATTTTTCCCTTTATAGAAACGTTCAAAAATATGCGGCAGATCTTCCTCCGCTATTCCGCAGCCCGTATCTTCAACGGATATCTCCTTATAGATGTTTGTGTCGGATGTTTTTATTGAAAGCGTGCCGCCGCTCTCCATATGTTCAATGCAGTTTTTTACAATATTCTGAATGGCTTCTATGGTCCAGTTTTTATCGCACTTAACAGACATATTAAAAACGTCGTGTGTATAACTTATATTCTTAAGCTCCATCTGTATCTCAAAAGGTTTTATGACTTCTCTGATAAGTTCGTCAACTTCTGTTTCTTCAGGCTTCATGATTATTGTTCCGGCATCGATCTTAGATAGCTTTAAAAGAGTCTGGATCAGCCAGTTCATCCTATCCAACTGATTTGATTGTGTCGTAAGAAATTCATCGCGCTTATTCCTATCATCCTCAATTTTGAGCAGATCGTTCATTACTATCATGGAGGTAAGCGGAGTTTTTAACTGATGACTTATATCCGCAATGGCATCTGCCAGCGCCACTTTGTCTTTTGCCAAAAGATCTTTCTGGTAGCTGAGCGTAGACGTAGTTTTATAGATGTTCGTTTTAAGAAGCGACAGCTCTCCTTCTTCCTGATCGAGGATTCCCACTGTTTCATCTCCCGCAAGAACTCTTACCAAGTACGAATTGAGTTTGTCTATATCGTTATACCTGCGTTTTGTGAAAAAAATAAATCCGCTCCCCAAAGCAATTCCCAATATTACCAATAAAATAAAAGCGGCTATGCCACATAAAACATATCCGCATACAGACGCAGCAACCGTAAATACAGCTGCTGCACAGATCATATATCTGATTTCTTTATTTTTCAGCATATCAAATGCCTCCCAATCGCTGTACGACTCTCTATATTCATTCTAAGCCCGAAAAAAATTTGTTAGCTTTTTTTATTTCTACAAAAAAACTGATGTAATACACTACCGCACCGATAACATAGGGAATCGTGACAGAAATAAACATATCCCTGTACGCCGACGGCGAAACCTCAGAAAGATGCGCCATTATCCATACCCCTAAAAGGACAATTCCTATAATTACAATATACTGGCCTATAGCCACCGGTACAAACGGAAATCGCTGCAAATAATTATGGAGCGAAAGAACAAATATCGCCAGAACCGATATCCCCAGGCAGAGAAAAATGTTATCGGAATAATTCTCATCTACGAATCCAATACACTTTTCAAAAAGCAGTTTTCCGCAAACTATAATTGTGAAGGTGGTACAAACTATGGAAAAAAAATTATTCTTATTGATCAGTTTCATTTTTTTGCCTCCCCCGGAGTTTCTTTAGTGCTTCATAGAATTCTGCCCTGTATCCTCTGTTCATCACCAGACACTCATCGTTCTTTAGAAAAATGCGTGTTCTCATGTTAAGATCACCCTGAAGGCGCTTTATCTTGTACAGATTTACGATGCTCGATTTGCTGATCCGCACAAAGCCTACATCTTTGTGCTCGGATATTATCCCTTGCAAAGTCTCTTTTATCTCAATGCAGGTATCTTGAGTGTAGGCAAACGTCTTTCTGTCAACAGATTCAAAGTAAAATATGGCAGAAAGCGGAAATGTCAGCTTCTTCCCATCTGCCATTCCCTCAATATATTTAAGTGCCGGCCGCAGTCTTTCCAGAACTGCGGCTGTTTCACCATCTATGTCTTCATAATGCAGTTCAAGGTAATTCTCTTCCAGATTTTCCTCTCTGGTCTTTATCAGTTTCATCTTCCCCCCTTATAAAATGAACATGATGCAGAGGAACAAATAGGATAGTTTTAAGTTTCTTTCTGTAAGAAGGTACGCACCGCCGAACACAAATCCTTCAATGGCAATGTATATTCCTGTCGCCAAAGAGCCTTTTGTAATCCAGTGGCCAAGCCCCCATGTAAGCGCCACAACTATTCCTCCATAGGGAATCTTATCATTTTTAAACCACTTTTCAAATGCATACTGCCCGAAAACAATGACCAGAAGCACAAGGAAGACCTCAACAAAGTAGTACAGATATTGGAATGTAAAAAGAATTATTCCTCTACTTCTAAATTCTCTTAAAACCTTACTTCCGTCCCAGTCGATCCATGACGCTATCAGGCTTATTACGGTTCCTGAGATTAAAAGTATCCATCTGCCGAAAGACAGTTCTTTTGCTCCGCTGATAAAGCTCTTTTCTCTACAGTTCTTAACAAAATCGACTCCGGATTTGCGTGCACATTCTTTGATGACGTACAGCCCGCCAAGTATCCACACAATCATTGTCATCGTCCAGTGTAAAATACTCTGCCACATGTTAAAACTGCCAAAGTCATAGCCATATACATTGAATTCGATTGCATATGCAAGCAGGAATTCAAATCCTATCACACCGAAAGCCTCCAAAGAATAGCTCAAAAAAGTAAGACCACTCAAGAATCTGTTTTTACCTTTTGTATATGTCATTGTTTTCATTAAAAAAGCTCCTTTCAGTAGTTGTCGCGTTTCTATGCATACCTTACTGAAAAAGGAGCTTCGTTACAATATTTTCGGTGCTAAGTTGCACTCATAGGTGTATAAGTTGCAAGAATTTAGTAGCCCATTCCTTATGTCCATAAAGATGTTATAAACATTGGCGATGCATCATCACTTTTCTCAAACCCGCAGTTTTGGTAAAATCATGTTTGTCTGTATATTTGATGTCCAACGTTGCCTCCTAAATCAGTTCCATTTCAGATTCCATCTTAACAAAGCCATATTTCTCATATAGCGGTCGTCCCATTTCTGTCGCCTCTAATGATATTTGGTTTATTCCTCGTTCTCTAGAAATATTTACAAGCATGTCTAATGTTTTGTATGCGATCCCTTGCCTTCTATAATTCGGATTCGTATACATATTCATAATATAAGCCTTTTTTCCATCGGGATTGTGGTAAGTCGGCATTACAGTATAAAAACTGACGCCCCCGGCCCCTATAAATTTATCCCCTTCCATTACAAGAATCGCAAAATGTGTACCATCGGCCAAAGCCTTCTTGTAATACTTGTAAGATTCTTTTTCTACTAACGTCATATCAACCGAATCATCCAACTTATTTGCCGCTCTTAAAACCTCAATACGGGAGGTCGTCAATAAATCAAGATCCTCCAATGTTGCAACTCTGTACTCCAATTGTGTCCCTCCTATGATTGCCTATTTTTTTGTTGCTACTCTATGGATTACGGAAACATGCGTAATCTTGTTTACCTCGTCAGGATACTCCTTTTCAAAATGCATCCCTATTGCTTCTGCTGTTTTGTATGATGCCTCGTTCGTATATTTACAGTACGAATATAATGACTGATAATCAGTATTTTCAAAAGCCCAATCTCTTACAGCCTTAGCAGCTTCTTTTGCATATCCTTGTCTCCAATACTTTTTATGAATATGATATCCTATCTCCGGCAATTTTTCTCCGGCAATTTTTCTCCATCAATATTCTGTATTGTAATGCCGCAATCCCCGATGAATTTCCCTGTTTCTTTCAGCACAATTGCCCATAAGCCAAACCCATACCGGGCATAGTTCTCAAGATTCCATTCGATCCAACGTCTGGTTCTTGCTTCATCAAACGGTGCCGGATAGTGCTGCATTGTCTCAACATCCGACATTATCTCATACAGGGCGTCAAAATCATCTGTTTTATATTCTCTAAGAATAAGTCTTTCCGTTTCTATCATCTTCGCAACCTCTACACACTTCTCCAACATCACATAATTTACTAATGCTTCTGCCCTGAATAATATATGGTTCACCGGAAATCATTCCTGCGTTTACTAAATTTATGTATCTATTCTAACCATTTCTACCAAAGCTTTATTTCGATAAATCAAATCGTTACGAACAGTAAAACCCATTTTCTCCCAAAAATCATTTCCGGTTTCATTTCTATCAAAAACAACTAATGCCACCTTATTTATTCCGCTTTTTTGCAAAGCATTCATTGCCGCTTTTACAAGAGTTTTCGCTATTCCTTGTTTTCTATATAGCGGATTTACAGCTGTATGATATATGTATCCTCTTCTACCATCATTTCCAACTATGATTACTCCAACAATAACATTTTCTATTTCAGCAACAAAACAGGTTTCAGGATTTCTATTAAGAAATAGTTCTATTCCCTCTTTTGAATCATCAAGATTATTTAACCCCATACCGGCACAGGACATCCATAGTTCATATACTTTTTCATAATCATCAATCGTCATTAAACGTATTCTCATATCTTCCCCCCAATGTCAATTTATCAAGTCCCACCAGATAAGCATAATCTATTTATGCTTATTAGTACCTCGTAGCCTCTCTTGCTACTTAAAATGCTATTTTTGTTCAGCAATCTAAGAATGCTCTTCTTGGTTTTTCATTGTATTTTTTCATAAGCTCAATGCTTTTTCCCATGCTTTCTCTGCTGTTGTTATATTCTCATTCTCTATGCATTCTGCAAGCTTATATCTGATGAGTTCTGATTTTATAGTCCTAATCAAATATATGATTTCTCTATCGGAGCTATCCAGTTTGATTAGCTGATCTAACAGTTTTGTCATCCCGCGTTTACCATGATATAGTTTAAACTCAGGGAAAATCCATGAAGCAAACTTAAAAGCTATATCAATATGCGCGTAAATCCCACCACCGTATCGTCCGGATTTCGTAAATAGCCCTATTGCCCCAAGTTTATCTGTCCAATCCTTGATAGAAAACACAAAAGCATTAGTTCCGGCTTCTTCCTTAAACGTATCGATACGTTTAAAATCCGGGTTATGCAATACTTCCCATAATCCAAGGAATTCTACAACGTCCCTTCCTCTTAGCCAGTTATGTATTGTGATTCTTGGATCAATACTTCTATATCGTGCAATATCTGTCAATCTGTCAAGGAGATGAATTCATTTTTGAAATCCGTCGTATAAATACCGATATCAATCCCGACGGCATGTATAGTATCTTTCTTTATCGTCTTCGGCATATTATTTCACCTCCCCGATCAGGTAATCATATAGCTTTTCAGCAGAACTGAAGTCGATATCACAGCCATTCTCGTCTGTAATCATGCCTAGCTCATACTTTCGTCCATAATCCAATTCATAAATATAATAGTCGATGTTCTCAAGTGCATCCTTCAACAGTTTCCGAAGCAAAAACACCACCGTACTTTCATGAGAAATCTGAAGTGAAGCTCCGTTGCAAAAATCACATTCCACATTCTCCCTGCTATTTCGGAATAATTCATCAACTTTACTTACAAGATCTGAAGAATTCCTTAATCGATTCAGTATCTCAATAAATTCTTCTTTACTGACACTTGTACTGAAATCCTTTGTATTTTCATGCAAAACTCTGTGAATCATCTTCTCAACTTGCTGAAATCGTATAATCCCCAGTGTTCTTCTATCCAAGAAGGAAGCGCCGTTTTTATCTTTTATTACCCATTCTCGATCAGAATTATTGATAATATACAGGTAATCTGTCCTGTTTTCAGTAACATCAATAACTCTCTCCTCCTTGCAGGCAAGCGGATGGATCAGTTCTTCCTCGTAACCGTAATGAGACTTATTAAACCGGATCACAAAACTCTCATAGTTACTGTAGTTCGAAAACAATCCCGCTTCGAACATTTCCAGAATTC
>Ga0310697_10005457_pt1 | contig 12273 bp, 11 predicted proteins | sample 172DNAGHGlowgp2_FD_203883 | JGI IMG/M metagenome (GOLD analysis project Ga0310697, IMG submission 203883) | Sheep rumen microbial communities from Palmerston North, Manawatu-Wanganui, New Zealand - 1728 DNA GHGlow gp2 (v2) (version 2) | ecosystem: Host-associated > Mammals > Digestive system >... | reverse complement strand
CAAGGTAAAGGCCGTGCAGGCTTTGGGCAGCCACACCCTGTTCGTGGGCGAAATCGCGCGCATGGGCGTCCGGCAGGATCTATTGGATCAGGATGGCGGCATTGCCTTTGACCGGGCGAAGCTGATCGCCTACAATCACGGGGTGTACTATCGCCTGGGCGAGCCTCTGGGCTTTTTCGGCTATTCCGTGGCTGCGCCGGAGGTGCTCAAGCACAGGATGGAGAAGCTGAAGTGAAAAAACTCCTGGCTATCTTGGCAGTGCTGGCTATTTTGTCCGGCGCGCTGCCGCCCACGCTGCAGCAGGCGGCATGGACGAGGCTGCTGCCCGGCCGATGGATGCTCCTTGCCGGCGGCGGCGCGGACATATGGGATTTCCAAGCGGATGGTACGTGCACCGGCACCGGTATAGCGTTCGACGGCGGTGAAATCACGAAAGCGCATACCTGGCGGGTGGAGGCGGCCACGGAAGCGGATCTGCAAAAGCTATGGGCCCAGCCCCAAATGGTGCTGGTGATCGACGGCGAGGTGCGCTACGGCCTGCATTTGAACTATGAGGAGTGGCAAGAGGCCATGGGCATCCTGTGCGGTGGGCTCATTACGGAGGAAGAAAGAGCGCTGGCCGCTGATCTGCCCCTGTGCATCAGCATCACCTTTGGGGAGGGCGGCGGCGGATACGTGCGCATGAAGGAGCAATAACGCGTTTTTGCGGAGGGATCAACCGTGTATCAAGCCTTGTACCGGGTCTGGCGGCCCAAGACGTTTTCCGATATGGTGGGCCAGGAGGCCATCGTGCGCACCCTGCGCAACCAGGTAAGCACCGGGCGCATTGCCCATGCCTACCTTTTCTGCGGCAGCCGCGGCACCGGCAAAACCAGCGCGGCCAAGATCATGGCCCGGGCCATCAACTGCGAAAACCCGCAAAACGGCGACCCCTGCGGGGAATGCGCAAGCTGCAAAACCATCGACAGCGGCGCGTCCTTCGACGTGTATGAAATGGACGCCGCCAGCAACAGCCGGGTGGAGGAGATCCGGGAGCTGTTGGAAAAGGTGGATTACCCGCCCCAGTTTGGCCGCTATAAGGTGTACATCATCGACGAAGTGCATATGCTGTCCAACGCGGCCTTCAACGCGCTGCTCAAAACCCTGGAGGAACCGCCGGAATACATGGTGTTCATCCTGGCTACCACCGAGCCGCAGAAGCTGCCGGCCACCATCCTCTCCCGCTGCCAGCGGTTTGACTTTGGCCGCTTTTCGGAGGATCAGATCGCCGGGCACCTTCAAAAGGTGGTATCACAAAGCGGCGGCGAGGCCGACCGGGAAGCGCTGCTGCTCATCGCCCGCGCTGCGGAAGGCGGCATGCGCGACGCCCTGTCCATCCTGGATATGTGCATGGGCGGCGGCGAAAGGGTGACGGAGGAAGCGGTGCGGGCCGCCCTTGGCACGGCGGACCGGGCGTTTCTCTTTTCCTTTGCCGGCGCGTTGGCGCAAAGAAACGGCGGCGAAGCGCTGCGCATGATCGAGGAGCTGATGCGGGGCGGCCGGGACGTGCAGGTGTTTTTGAAGGATTTATCGGCGCATCTGCGGCTTTTGATGGCGGCCAAGCTGTGCGGCCCGGAGGAAACGCTGCCGGGGGCCAGCCGGGAAAACACCAGCCGCTATAAGGAGCAAGCCGAAGGCTTTTCCCAAGAGCGGCTTTTGCGCATCATCGACCTGTGCATGCGCGCCGAGGCGGACACACGGTGGGCGTCCTCGGCCAGATCCGTATTGGAGGTATTCGCGCTGCGCGCCTGCGATCAGCCGGAGGATATGGACGTGACGGCGCTGCTGGAGCGCATCGCCGAATTGGAGCGGCGCCTGAGCGATCTGGAGAAAAACGGCGTGCGCGCCCCGGTATCCGCGCAGGAAAAGAGCGAAAGAAAGCCCGCCCCGCAGCCGGCGGACAAGCCGGCCCCCGCGCCGCTGCCGATGAATGGCCCGACGGAGGGCGGCAAGCGGCCGCAGGATATCTGGAACGACGCGTTAAAGCTGCTTCGCCGCACGGAGCCGGCGGTGTTCGGCCCCCTGTCTCAGGGCAAATTCGGCGGCTGCCTGAACGGCACGTACAGGGCGCTGTTCGCCAAAGAAGTGGATTTTATGCTGCTGATGCTTTCCGCGCCGGAAAGAAAGGCCAAGGTGGAGGCCGCCCTGAACCAAAGCGGCGCTGTGGAAGCGCATTTTGAGGCCCTGCCCCTGGAAGCGCCCCGGGACCCGGAAAAAGAAAAACGCCAGGAAAACCAGCTGAACGGCCTGGTGGATATGTTCGGGCGCGACAAGGTACAGATCGACGAATGAACGGCGTTTCCGGGAAGAATCGCTGCGCCTCGCTCGTTGTTTGACGGGAGAGCGCTTCGCCCTTTTCCCGGATATGCGATACCGGTTATTCCCCCTGCCCACGAAAGGAGCTTTTCATGAACGGAAACCGCGGTCAATATACCTCCGCTCCCATGTTTAACCTGAAAAAAAGGCGTCCCGCGCCGCAGGCGGCCCCGGCTGCCTCCGCGGAGGCCATGCCGCGCCCTGCGGAAAGCGGCGCGCCGCGCCGGTATTCGGTGCTGTCGATGGTGATGTGCCTGGGGCTGCCGCTCCTGTTCGTGGCGGCGCTGATCCCCATGCCCACCAACTTTCTGCGCTATTTCTTCCTGGCCGCCGCCGCCGTGAGCCTGATCGCCATGTGGGCCCTGCGCGCCTTTGCGAAAAACGCCAGGGTCACCCTGACGGTGATCTACTGCGCGCTGATGCTGGTGGCCGGCCTGTACGCCTTTTTGAACAGCCAGCAGAGCCCCGTGGACAGGGGCGCCAACCCCGACGGCGTGTCCTCCGTGTTTGCCAACGGCGATCCTTCCGCCTTTGGGGCCGCTGTGCTGACCGTGACGCCGGAGCCTGAAGAAAACCCCGCTTCCGCCGCTGCCGCCGCGGATATGTCCGCCGCGCAGCAGCAATTGCAGGGCTTTATGGACGCCTGGGCCCTGGGCAACGTGCCCCAGATGCTGGATTACGTGCTGCCCTCCTGGAAAATGCAGCAGCAGTCGGCGGAAACCGCTTTGTGGCAATTGACCCTGGACAGCAGGCCCGTGGGCGCGTACGAGGTGGAAAGCACCCTGGGCGGCGATACCGATACCAGCCGTACCATCGTGATCAAGGTGCACATGAACGAGCGCAACGCAGGGGCTGAGCTGATCTACAAGCGCATCCAGGTAATCATGTTCCGCAGCGGGCAGACCTGGTACGTGGATCCCAATTCCCTAAACGGCCTGGTGATCGACGAAATCGCCGAATTGGCCGCGGCCAACCGCCCCATGATCGGCACCACCATCGCCCCCACCAACACCCCCGCGCCGGAAAATGCTTACAGCGGCGTGAAGCTGTATTATAACACCGAGGGCGGAAAGTTTTATCACACCTCCCCCACCTGCGAGGCGGTGAACCAGGAATACTGGCCGCTGACGGGCGTGTTCCCCATTGAATTGCTCAACAGTGCCCAATACGCGCAGCTCAAGCCCTGCAAAACCTGCAACGCGCCGCAGCGCTAAAGGCCCGAGAGCATCGCGGCATGCTCCGCCATGCGGCAGACGCACAGCAATTGGCAGTATTTTATCTTAGCCCCCAGTTTAGCCGCGCCGCTTTCGCTGAGCGCGTCGGAGAGGGCCAGGGAAAGGTCTTTCAGCAGCTTCATCATGTCCCCGACCGCCCCGTGAGCGGGCGAAGCCCCAAAGCGCATAGTCAGCCTTTCCCGCATGGCATCCGCGGTATCCCGCTGGGAGGAGAGGGCGGCGCGGACCGACGAAGGATCCAAATCGTGGCTGTCCAGGCCGCGGGAGAGGGCGCTCATTTGCTCCGCCGTTTGATCGGCCAGGAGATAGGCGTCCTCCAGGGCGGTCAACTGGGCTTTCTGCCCGGTGAGCCGCAGGGTGATTTCCGGCCGCTCCAAGGGCAGGGCCTGCACGGCGAGGCCGTGAAGGGCCTTCAGCTGATCGGCCACTCGCTGGGCGTCGGCCCGGGTTTCATAGGCCGCTCCCAGCACCTGATAGCTTTGGGAAAAGAATACGTAGCCCCCGGCGCCCCGGGCTTGAAGCGATAACGCCTGGGCGCGGGCCGCGCTTTCATCGCCCGTTGCGGCCATGCACAGGGCATACCAGCTTTTGCCGGGCAGGATGATTTCCCGGCTTTCCCGGGCGGCTTCCTCCGGCGGCAGGGTAGCGCGGGGCGCGGATTCGGCGGGGAAAGGGAGAATCAGGCGGCCTTTCATCACGGCCTTCAGGCCAAGCCCTGCTGCCGCGGCGATCAAAAGCAGCAAAAGCAGCCCCACGCCCCGGCGGCGCGTTTTATATCTTCTGGTTTTCAGTCTTCCCGCCCGCATGGCTTTCGCCCCCTTCCGGGGCAATGTATGCGGCGGGGCCGGAAAAGATGCAAGGAGGAGCCATGCGGTATCATATCGACACCATCCCGGTGTGGGACGCGGTGAAGCTGGAGGGGGACTGCCCCCTGTGCGCGCTTCGGCGCCGCAACGAGCTAATGGACGTGGATCGGTTCCTGGGCGGCTCCGTCATGGAGCCGGACACCCGCATCCGGGTCAACGAAAAGGGCTTTTGCCCCCGGCATCAATTGATGCTCTATGCCCGCAACAACCGCCTGGGCCACGCCCTGATGATGCACACCCATCTGATGGAGACCATCCGCCGGGCAAAGCCGATCCTGGCGGGCGCCAGGGCGGCGGCCTCCCAAAGCGCCGCCACGCCGGCTGTGAAAAGGATGATCGGGAAGGATCCGGGCAAGCAGGGCTTGAAGGGCGCGGCGCAGCAGCTGGCCGCCTTGAGCGGCAGCTGTATCCTGTGCGAGGCCATCGAGGAAAACACCCGGCGCTACGCCTATACCCTTCTGCATCTTTATCAAACCGACGCGGCGTTCCGCAGGGCCTTTGCCGCCTCCAAGGGGGTGTGCCTGCCTGATCTTGCGCTGCTGTTTGAAATGGCCCAGGAAACGCTGTCGGGCCAGACGCTTGCCGATTTTGTGCGGGATTGCTGCGGCGCGGTGGAGCGCGCCATGGAAAAGAACGCCGCCGATATTGAAGGATTCACCCTGAAATTCGATTACCGCAACGCCGACAAGCCCTGGGGCGACAGCCGGGGCTCGCTGGAGAGGACGGTAAACCAGCTGCGCGGCTGGTGCCTGGGAGAGGAGCCGAACCCCAAATGAAAAATAGAATGGGCAAAATCATCTGCCTGATGGCCCTGGCGGCGCTGCTGAGCGGCTGCACCGCCGCGCCGCCTGAAAACGTGATCCGAGAGGACGCGGACAAATCCCTTCTGATCAACGCCGACACCGCCGCCCTGACGCCAGATGCCGTGAGCGCCACGCTGTACTTCCGCTACGGCAATTCCGTTTATCTGGCAGCGGAGGAAAGGCAGATCAGCGTGCAGCGCAACGAGCCGGAGGAAAAGGCCCTGGTGCAGGCCCTGATCGACGGGCCGGCGGCCACTTCCTCCTCCCTGTCGCCCTTGTTTCCGCCGGACACGGAGGTGCTGGCGGTAAGCAGCCGGGAGGGGACGCTGTTCATCACCTTCAACGACGCTCTGCTGGGCCGTTATGCCGACGAGCCGGCGGATACATCCCAGGAGCCCTGGAAAACGGAAGGGCCCCTTCGCCGCCGCCTGTGCATGGACGCGCTGACCGCCACCCTGACGGAGGCCGGGCTGTGCGCCCGGGTGCAGGTGCTGGTATACCGCAGCGGCGCGCAGGCCAATTCCATGCGCCTGCAGGCGGGCTTTTTCGACCGGGGGCTGGATGAGACCATCCTGCCGCCCATGACCCGCAGCGAGGGCGCGCTTTTGACCCCGCATAACACCGCAGCGGCTATCTTGCAAGCCTGGATGCGCCGGGATTGGCCCTCGCTGTACAGCTGGGTGCTGCCGGACACGCGGCCCGGCGAACAGACCGCCATCAGCGCCTTCGCCACCGCCCGGGTGCTCACGGGCTTTTCCGTCAGCGCCGGCACCGTGACGCCGGACGGGCAGCGGGCCGCGCTGTGCATGGATCTGTCGGTGCGCTCCGCCGGGGATGACGGGGAAATCGCCGGTTACCCCCTGATCCTGACCCGGGAGGGCGGGTTATGGCGGGTCAGCTATGAGCAGTTGGCGGAGCTAATGCAAGTGGAAGTTGAGGAAAACAACGGATGAAAAGGCGAATTTTCGCGGGGTTTTTGCTGCTGTGCGCCCTGTGCCTGGCCATCAACGGCTGCGCGCCCAGGAACGATCCCGCGCCGTCGGCGCAACTGACCCTGCCGCCGGCCACGGCGCGCTTTGCCGCGCCGGACATGGACACCGAGCAGAATTACGGCCAGACGGTGCTTTTGTTTCTGCCCTCTTTGGATGGGAGCCAGCTGATCGCCGTGCCCGTGGCGGCCACGCTGACGCTGCCCAGGCACCGGGCGCAGAAGCTGTGCGAAATGCTGCTCGCCCATCCTGGCACGGAGTACGCCCGTCCCGTGGCCGGGGAAATGACGCTGTCGCTGTCCGGCACAGACGCGGTGGAGGTTTCCGGCAACGTGGCCACGGTGAGCCTGGGCGCGGCGGCGCTGCGCCTTTCCCATGAGCAGCTTTTTACCGTAGGCCAGGCCCTGGCCAACACCCTGTGCCAGTTTGGCGATCTGCAGTATGTGAACGTGCTGGTAGCCGGCGTGCAGCCGGGGCTCAACGTGGCGTCCACCCTGCCGGCCGGCTGCTACCAAAATAACACGCGCGAGGATTTGGCTACCCTGTGGGCCCGGGCCTCCGCTCCCTATTCCACCGGGCGGCGCTCCTTCGCCGCGGCCATGTATTATCCGGCCCCGGCGGGCAAGGGCGTGCTGTGCGAGGCGCGCATGCTGTCTTTTTCCGGGCCGTCGCTGCCCGCCATGGCGGTCACGCTCTTGGAGGCGCTGTCCGCCGGGGCGGAGAATTTGCCCGGCGCGCTGCGCTGCCCCGATCTCAAGGGCATGATGGCGGCGGACCCGGTGCTGGATGAATCCACCGGCGGAAGAAGGCTGGTGCTGCGCTTCAGCGATAGCCTGAATGGCGAAATGCAGCGCTTTGGCATCACCCGCTCCGCCCTGGCCGCCAGCCTCACCTATACCCTTACCACCTTCCTGCCCGGCGTGGAGGGAATTGAAATTCGCATCGGCGCGGAAAAGATCACCTCCCTGACCCCGCTGGACATCTATTCCGGCGCGGGGGATACCCTTTCCTTCCAGGATGGGCTCATGCGGCGGCGGGATTTTTCCTCCTTCCTTTTGGCGCACTGCGCGCTGTATTTCGCCAACGACCGGGGAAAGCTGACCAAGGTATACCGGCCCATTCCCTTCTATGAAACCGTCAGCGCCCGGGCGCTGGTGCAGCAATTGATGATGGGGCCCCAGCCCTATGACAGCCAGGGCGGCCTATTGCCGGTGCTGCCTCAGGGCCTGCGGGATGCCGATCTGATCGGCGTGTCCTTTGCCGATAACACGCTGCTGCTGAATTTCTCCGATCAGCTGCCCGGCCTTGCCGGGGGAATGGACGCGGCGGAGGAAAGACGCATGGTTTACGCCCTGGTGAACACCCTGTGCGAAATCCAGGATGTGCAGAAGGTGGCGCTGTTCATCCTGGGCGAGCAGCCGGAAACCCTGGTTCGGGAAGTGTATCTTCCCGGGGATTTCCTGCCCAATTACAATCTGACGGAATGAGGGCGTGATGGGCCCTTGACAGGCCGCCGCGCGCGGCGTATAATAGCGCCGATAATCAAACAAGCCACTTGAAGCTTCTTCGGGGCAGGGTGAAAGTCCCTACCGGCGGTACAGCCCGCGAACTGAACGCATCGTTCAGCCGATTCGGTGAAATTCCGAAGCCGACAGTTACAGTCTGGATGAGAGAAGAGAGGCACATGGCCGCAAGGTACGCCTTCCGGCAAATACCGCCCCCTGAAAGCGAAGCGCTTCGGGGGGCGAACGCATTTGAAGGAGGAATGTGTCCATGTCATCCACCCGGAAAACCAACAAGTACCTTACCACGCCTTACCTGACCCGCATGGCCGTGCTGGCGGCGGCGGGGGCCGCGCTGTCCATGGTGGAATTCAGCATTTTTCCCGGCGCGCCTTTCTACAAGCTGGATCCCAGCGGCATTGCGGTGCTGCTGGCGGGATTCTCCATGGGCTTTCCGGCCGGCGTGATAACGCTCTTGATAAAAGACTTGATCGGGCTGCTGATCCATCCAAGCGGCGGCTGGGTGGGCCAGCTGGCGGATTTCATCGCCCTGTTCGCGTTCCTTTTGCCGGCTGCATTGTGCTACCATCGGAAAAAGACCCGGGGCACGGCGCTGCTGGGCATGGCGCTGGGCACGCTGCTCATGGCCGGCGCGGCGGTGCTGGCCAATCTGTACATTCTCTTCCCGGCCTTCGGGCTGAAAAACGGGGGAGACTACATCATCCCCTTTACCGTGCCCTTCAACCTAATCAAGGGCGCGGGGCTGACGGCGATCACCTATCTGATTTACAAGCCCCTTTCTCCCTTGCTGCACGCCAAAATCAAGTGATTCGGAGGATGAAATGGATCAGCCGCTTTACGTCCTGCGGGGCGTGATCGTTCACGGAAAGGGCAACGGCCATACCGTGGGCATGCCCACCGCCAATCTGCAGCTTGCGCCCGGCGCGGCGCTGCCGCCCTTCGGGGTGTACGCGGCGATAGCGGAGGTGGACGGGAAAAAAAGCGTCGGCGTGACCAACGTGGGGCTGCGCCCTACGCTTCACGATGGGAAAACGCCCACCGTGGAAACGCTTTTGCTGGATTACGCGGGCGACCTGTACGGCCGATCCATGACGCTGCGGCTGTATCATTTCCTGCGGGAGACCCGGGAGATGGCCTCTTTGCGGGAAGTGGAGCGGCAGGTGGAAAAGGACGCGGCCAGGGCGAAGGCGCTGCTGGCGGATTTTCTGGCGGGGAAATAATCATTCATCAAGCCGATGGGTTTTTCTCATCGGCTTTTGTGTTTGTGGCTTTTTTCGATGCTTTTTGCCTTGAATTCCCGGCGGTTTTCGTATATAATGAAGCGTGGTGAAAAAGATGCTCGAGGAGGCACGGAAGTGTTTCAGGGTTTCGGCGAAGGTGTGATTTCCTTTTTCCTGGATTTGCGCTTTCATAACGACAAATCTTTTATGGACGCCAACCGGGAAAGGTATTACCGGGATGTACGCCAGCCGTTTTACGATTTTATCGGCGCGCTGGGGCCCCGCATCCAAAGCAGGATCAGCGAGGATATGGAGGTGCGGCCCCAAAAGTGCCTGAGCCGAATCAATCGGGACACCCGTTTTTCCAAGGATAAATCCCCGTACCGGGATCATTTGTGGGTGGCCTTCCGCCAGCAGGGTATGGCCAATGACGGCACGCCTTTTTACTGGTTTGAGCTGTCGCCGGAAAACGTGACCTGGGGCGTTGGCATCTGGGGCGAAGGAAGGCAGATCATGGACGTGATGCGCCGCCGCATGCTGGCCCATCCCGATGATTTTTTAAGGATTCTGCCGGTGCTGAAAAGGCGGGGCTTTACCCTGGACGGCCAGGAATGGAAGAAAATGGCCGTGCCCGAAGAGCTGCCGGAGGCACTGAGGCCCTGGTACCTGAAAAAGCAGGTGTACGCCAGCAGAAACGGTGCGCAGATGCAATGGATTTCCTCGCCCGATCTTGCCGACCGGGTGATGAAGGATTACGAAGCGCTGGCCCCTTTGTATTGGATTTTCCGGGGCTGCGTGGAGGAAGCAATGAATCAAATGGATGAAATGGGAGGGAATGTATGAGTACGGATTTGCGCAGTTTGAAAAGCGGCACGGACGTGCGGGGACGCGCCATGGGGGAGAATCCTCCGCTGACGGCGGAGGTGGCCGGCCGGATCGGCGGCGCCTTTGTGGAATGGCTCAGGCGGCGGGGAATCGACAACCCGCGGGTGGCCCTGGGCCGGGATTCCCGCCTGACCGGAGAAATGCTGCTGGAGGCCTGCGCGATAGGCTGCGCCCAGGCGGGCGCTCAAGTGGAAAGCTACGGCATGTGCACCACGCCCGCCATGTTCATGAGCCTGATTACCGAGGGGTTTGGGTGCGACGGCTCGGTAATGATTACGGCCAGCCATCATCCTTCCGACCGCAACGGCCTCAAGTTCTTTACCAAGGAAGGCGGCATCGAAAGCAGCGATCTGGATGCGATTCTGGATATTGCCGAAAGCGATCTGCCCCTGCAGGGCGGCAGCAGCCCCATCCAGCGGCGGGAGTTTTTGCCGGTGTACTGCCAGCAGCTTAAGGACCGCATCAGCCGCGGATTGAATACCGACGTGCAAAAGCCCCTGCTGGGCTTGCACGTGGTGGTGGACGCGGGAAACGGCGCCGGCGGCTTCTACGCCACGCTCCTGGAGGAAATGGGCGCTTGGGTGGAGGGCAGCCAGTTCCTGGAGCCCGACGGCCGCTTCCCCAATCATATTCCCAATCCGGAAAATGAAGAGGCCATGGCCTCCGTCAGCGCCGCGGTGGTAAACGCCGGGGCCGACCTGGGCGTGATCTTCGATACCGACTGCGACCGTGCCGCCATCGTGGATTCCACCGGCCGGGAAATCAACCGCAACCGCTTGATCGCCCTGATCTCCGCCATTTTGCTGGACCGTAAGCCCGGCCTCACCATCGTGACCGATTCGGTCACCTCCTCGGGCCTTGCCCGCTTCATCATGGAATGGGGCGGCGAGCATTACCGCTACAAGCGTGGCTACCGCAACGTGATCAACGAGGCCATACGCCTCAACAGCGCCGGAATCGACTGCCCCCTGGCCATCGAAACCAGCGGCCACGCCGCTTTGCGGGAAAACCATTTCCTGGACGACGGCATGTACCTGGTGACGGTGCTGATCTGCGAGGCCATGCGGCTCAAGCAGGAGGGGAAGGAGCTTTCCTCCCTGATTGCCGATCTCAAGGAGCCGGTGGAAAGCGCCGAGATCCGCCTGGGCATCACCCAGGAGGATTTCCGCGCCGCCGGGCGCAACGCCATCGAAAAGGTGATGGATCACGCCGCCTTCGCCCCGGGCTGGCACATCGCGCCGGATAACCGGGAGGGCGTAAGGATCAATTTTGATCTGGACGGCGAGTATGATAACGGCTGGTTCCTGCTGCGGCTGTCGGTGCACGATCCCGTGCTGCCGCTGAACCTGGAAAGCGACGTGCAGGGCGGCGTCAGGCAAATGGCCAAGGCCCTGTATGCCGTCCTGGCGGGCAGCGAGGGCATTGATTTGAGCAAACTGGAAACTTACATTCAAGATAAAGAGAGGTAAGGCATCATGGACATCAGGCAAACCACCATCAACAACATCCGCACCCTGGCTGCCGACATCGTGCAGAAGGCCAATTCCGGCCATCCCGGCGCGCCGATGGGCATGGCCCCGATGGCTTACGCCCTGTGGGTCAACACGATGCACCACACCCCCAAGAATCCCCAATGGCCCAACCGGGATCGGTTCGTCCTGTCCTCCGGCCACGCCAGCTCCCTGAACTACGTGATGCTGCACCTGACCGGCTATCCTTTGGCCATGGACGATCTCAAGCAGTTCCGTCAGTGGGGCAGCAAAACCCCCGGCCATCCCGAATACCGCCATACCGTGGGCATTGAAACCACCACCGGCCCCCTGGGCCAGGGCGTGGCCAACGCGGTGGGCTTCGCCATCGCGGAAACCATGGTGGCCGCTCATTTCAACCGGCCCAATTTCCCCGTGGTGGATCACCGCACCTACGTGATCTGCGGCGACGGATGCATGATGGAAGGCATTTCCTCCGAGGCCTGCTCCCTGGCCGGCACCCTGAAGCTGGGCAAATTGACCCTGCTCTACGACGACAATGATATCTCCATCGAGGGCAATACCGATATCGCTTTCCGCGAGGACGTGGGCAAGCGGTTTGAAGCCTATGGCTGGCAGGTGATCCGCCTCAAGGACGGCAACGATGTGGACGCCGTTATCGCCGCCCTGGAGGACGCCAAGAAGGACGAACGGCCCACCATCATTATCTGCCCCACCAAGATTGGCTTCGGCTGCCCTGCCAAGGAAGGCAAGCCCTCGGCCCACGGCGAGCCCCTGGGCGTGGACAATGTGAAGGAAACCAAGAAAAACCTGGGCATGCCGGAGGAAGATTTCTGCGTGCTGCCCGAGGTCTATGCGCACTGCCGGGAGGCCATGGAAAGGAATGCGCAGGCCGAGGAAGCGTGGC
>Ga0310697_10005455_pt1 | contig 12274 bp, 11 predicted proteins | sample 172DNAGHGlowgp2_FD_203883 | JGI IMG/M metagenome (GOLD analysis project Ga0310697, IMG submission 203883) | Sheep rumen microbial communities from Palmerston North, Manawatu-Wanganui, New Zealand - 1728 DNA GHGlow gp2 (v2) (version 2) | ecosystem: Host-associated > Mammals > Digestive system >... | reverse complement strand
ACCGCATCGAAATATATCCCCGATAATGCTTCTCCTATATCATGTCTGTCAGCTTCGATAAGCGTTACTCCGCTGACCTGGGGTCTGCTGTTACGGTTCAGAACATAAACATCGTATCCCTGCTCAGCGAAATATGTAGCCGCAAACTTGCTCACAAATACAGTTCCGCCCGTGATAAGCAGTCTTTTCATAAATCATTGCTCCTTTTTTTGTCTATGATCTGATCTGCCATTAACGGGCTTATTCAGATCCGTCAGATTCCGCCTCCGGCTACATAAATATCATAGAGGATCTTCGGCAGGATGAATGTCATGAAGATCAGGATAATGATCGCAACGGTGACCCAGATCGCCACAGAGATCCCGATCAGCTTCTTATTTCTTTTCTTACTCATCTTGCCCCTTAGCTGAAGTCCGGCCATGACCGTATTAATGCCGAAAATGCCGGTTGTCAGGATCAGAAGGAAAGGTGTAAGGACTATTCCGGTATTCCAGCTGTATGTAATGAAATATACGATCATCGAGAGTACAGAAGTTATCAGCGTACCCTGTCCGCATACATAGACCTTCTTTAAGATCTTGGCTTTTTCTTCCTCGGTATAGTCTGCGACCATTACCAGTGTTTCTTTCAGGTTTTCTTCCATTTTGTCACTCTTCCTTTCTCCGCTGAGCAATTCGCGGATGTCAATGTCGTAAAAATCAGCAAGCTCGATCATTATGCTGATATCCGGCATCGTATTGCCGTTCTCCCATCTTGAGATAGATCTTGATGAAACATTAAACTTCTCAGCAAGCTGTTCCTGAGAAAGATTATGTTCATTTCTTAATTCCTTAAGAAGGGATCCTATCTTTATCTGATCCATTTGGGTTCTCCTTTCGGGTTGAATGGTAGCATCACGGGTTCAGGAATAACACGACAGAGAGTGAGAGATGCCGTATTTTGAGGACCCGACAGCGGTGTCGTGTTCCATTTTATCAATTTTTTCATTGAGGTTATATAGTATGCCCCCGCTTTGCCGTTTATTATTTGCCGGCAACCTCCCGCGATCCCAAAGTGACTAAATTGTCACTTTGGATTTCATTTTTTATCCTTCGCCGTTTGTTACTATTGGCATATCAAGAAACCGGAGGATAAATATGGAATTATTAAGATGCGAGAAAATCAGCAAGGTTTACGGCACCGGGGATGGTAAGACCGTTGCTTTGCAGGATGTGTCATTTTCGGTCGAAAAGGGTGAATTTGTATCGATCGTGGGAGCATCCGGAAGCGGGAAATCAACTCTGCTTCACATTATAGGCGGCGTGGATAAGCCGACATCGGGAAAAGTATTCATCAATGGAACTGATATCCACTCACAGAGCGAAGACAAGCTCGCGATCTTCAGGAGAAGACATATCGGTCTCGTTTACCAGTTTTATAATCTTCTGCCGGAACTAAACGTTGATGAGAATATCGTCCTTCCCCACATGCTTGACGGAAGAAAGCCCGATAAGGAGCGGCTCGACAAGATCGTCGAATATTTAGGACTTTCAGAGAGGCGCTCCCACCTTCCTTCCGAATTATCAGGCGGTCAGCAGCAGAGGGCATCGATCGGAAGAGCGCTCTTCTCAAAACCTGAGCTCCTTCTGGCTGATGAGCCCACCGGCAATCTCGACAGAAAGAATAGTGCCGAGATCGTGGAACTCCTTAAAGAGTCCAACAAAAGATTCGGTCAGACATTGATACTTATTACACACGATGAGAATATCGCACTTCAGGCAGACAGGATCATCTACATGGAAGACGGAAGTATCGTTAAAGATGACCGTATCAGGGTCACGGATATTAAAGGCCGCGAATAATGGGGAAAAACGGGAAAAGGATAAAGGAAAAGTACAGTTATGAGAAACACGAAGATCATTCATCAGGTGACTTTCAAGCACATGAAGATGAATAAAAAGCGCACAATATTGTCGATCACGGGAATCGCGCTGATGGTAATGCTCCTTACGTGCGTGTTCGTAGGCAAGGATACGGCGTTCAGGTATTTTGTCGATATTGCATCTGCGAAAAACGGTTCATACCATTATGCAGTCTATAACATCGACCGGGAAAAACTCACGAAGATCAAAGAACTCAAGGGAATAACAGAGATTGCGGTCACCGAAGATCTGAAGTATTCCGATTTCGAGATGAGCGGAAATCCGCAAAAGCCTTTCGTTAACGTCAGAAACTACTCTCCTTCTGCATTTGAATGGATGAATATAAAACTTGTTGACGGCAGATTCCCTGAAAACGGAAATGAGATCGTGATAAGCGAAGAAGCCATAAAGGACGGCTCTGCGGTCAAGATCGGCGATAAGATCAGCACCAGCACATTCAGACGTTTTTTCAGGAACAACAATACTTCCGGTGAGATGGGAATTCAGTATCCCGTTTTCAAGATTCCGGCCGGTGAGACTGTGGAAGCGCCTTACAACATGTTCTATTTTGTTCCCGGTACGGAATTCGGAGACGAGTTCTATGAGCATGCCGAAGAGATACATGAGCCTACCGGTTTTTCCCGGGAATTTACTGTCGTAGGGATCATTGAGGCACCCGTATTCGAAGAGCCGGTCTGTGCCTGGTATTCAGCGATCTCTGTTGTTGATGAGTCATCTGTTCAGAGCGACACATTTAACGCTCTTATCATGACTGACCCGAATAAGACCGGCAAAGATATTATCCCCAGACTAAGCGATATTGCCGGATATGATAATCTTCAGATAAACGACTACATTCTTATTTTCTCGGGCGCTTCATCTGAGGATGCGCTGAACTTCATTGTCAGTGGTGCACAGTTCTTCTTTGTAACTCTTATCGCATTGATCTCAGTAATGCTCATTTACAATGTTTTCGCGCTCTCATATGACGAGAGAGCCAAATATTTAGGCATGCTGTCATCCGTCGGAGCGACAGGAAAGCAGAAGAGGAGTTCTGTATATTTCGAAGCATTAACGATGCTCATTCCCGCAATCCCCCTGGGCTTTGCATTAGGTCTTGGCGTGGTTAAGATCGCTGCTCATTTCGCAGGGCCTATGGCAGAGAAATTGTTCAGATTTGACGGTTCAGGGGCTATTGCTTTGGAACCTGTGCTTGCAATAAAGCCTGCTGCTGTGATCACCGTTATTATTCTCAGTGTTTTTACGGTACTGATCTCTGCGCTGATCCCTGCCCGTAAGATCAGCAAGGTAGGCCCCATCGAGAGCATCCGAGGTAACAAAAAGTCCGGTAAAAAAAGAAATAAGACAAAGGGAGATCCGGACAGGTTTATCGGCGGGACGGCCACCGGAATGCTCTCTTCCAGATTCCTGAAGAATGACAAGAGCAAGTCTTTCGGAATCATCAGAGCAGTCGCGATCTTCTTCCTCGTAACTATCGTCGTATATTTCGGGACATCTCTTGTGATCATGATGGTTGATTTCAAACTGAAAGATAACAATATCCGTTTCAAATACGGATCCGACAGAGACTGGTCAATGCAGATCTATAAGACTGAAGACCTGATAGACCGTGACGAGATGAGAGATCTGATCGAAAATGCAGATGGCACAAGTGATATTACTGTATGCAGATATGGAAGCTTTGGACTCGAGATCGAAAATGATTCTCTAAGCGATGAATACTGGGATGCACGCTATGAGATCGTCAAAATGTTCTACAAGCCCGGAGAGCTCACTAAAGAAGATTTTTTGAAAAATGATAAATATAACGACTACCACAAAACGGGTGTAAGCATAAGATGGCTAAGGAAGTAAATGCCCTGCCTGCCGGAGAAGGCGAATTACCTTGCATCATAGTAACCAACATGTCGATCTCAACAGATCAATTTATGATGGGTAGGCCCAGAGACTATAAGTACATAAAGATCAATGATCCTTATAAGGTCAATGAAGGCGGGGATCTTCCTCTTTACTCAACATCTATTACAAGAGAAGAAGCAGAGCGCTACGATGTTGACTGGGATACGGTCCCGCATCCTGAAACGGATCTCGATGGTGCGCCTGCAAATTTCAAGGTTATCAGGAAAGTAACCACGGATGATATCAGCGATTACCTGGACGGTTCAGGCGCGCTCGAACTTAACATAATCGTACCTATGAGCGTTGCGGAATATATCGACAAGATCATTGTTGAGGAACTTGATACAGGGATATTCTTTAACTGTGACAATAAGGAAACCTTAAATATGCTCGCATCTCTGTGCGATCAGTTGGATGAGCAGGGTGCCAATGCAAGAATATCGCAGACCCACGGAACTAATGTGGAATTCAGGGAAATTATCGCTTACCTCATCAGGACCGTACTTATCGTATTCACGGCAATCGCATCCGCAATCTGCCTTTTAAACGTATACAGCTCGATATCAGGTCTCATGGTCTCCAGAAGAAAGCATTTCGCAATTTTGAAATCCATGGGCTCGACATTTAAGCTGCTGCTTGCAACTGAGATCAGAGAGAGCACCGGAATGCTTTTGGCAGCAATATTCATTGCATTCCCGGTCACAGGGATCATCTGCTATTACCTCTCGAAGATCTTCATCAGCAGATTCGGCTACTTCACGATATCATTCCCGTGGCTTCAGTCTGCAGGACTCGTTATATTCATTGTTATTGCAGTTCTTCTCATGACTTTTATTTGCGTAAGACGCGAGAACAAAATTGATATAATAGAGGAGATCAAAAGAGAGAGTATCTGATAAATGGTATTAGTAGTTGAAGACGACAGTATAATCGCAGAAGGCTTAAAACTTGCACTAACAGGCGAGGGTATGGAAGTTACCCTCGCTTCTTCAGTTGCCGAAGCATTTGCCGCATTGGAGCGCGACGAACCCGGCAGGAAGATAGACTTCTGTCTTCTCGACATGACTCTTCCTGACGGCAACGGAATGGAGATCTGTACCAAAGTCCGTGAGACCTCCGAGATGCCCATAATCTTCCTCACGGCGATGGACGACGAGATCCACACCGTACTGGCTTTTGACAAGGGTGCTGACGATTACATCTCAAAGCCCTTCCACATCAAGGAACTGATCGCCAGAATGAAGCGTCTCATGAAGCGTGCCAGGTCATCTGCCAATACCACCTGCGCCATCGGCGGAAACACTGTCGATATTACGAACGCGAAAATGTTCAGAGCCGGAGAGGAGATCCCTCTCACCGCAATGGAATATAAGCTGCTTCTGGTATTCATCAATCACGCAGGTGAGATACTTGACCGTGACCGCATCTTAAATATCCTCTGGGACGATGTCGGAAGTTTTGTAAATGACAATACCTTAACCGTTTACATCAAGCGTTTAAGGAACAAACTCGGCGACGATGACGGCGTTTATATCGAGACATTAAGAGGACAGGGATACCGACTTAACCTATGAATCCTTTCCTGATACTTTCCATCGTTCTTGCTGTTACCGTGATCGCACTCGTGATCTATATTGTGCTGGATAAGATAAAGCGGAAAAAAGAGATCGATGAACTGATAGAGTTCCTGACCAAGGTACAGGACCGTGATACATTCCCTGAACTCGGCCTCGAAGCAGAAGGCCGCATGCTGATCCTCCGTTCCGAGATCTATAAACTTGCTTCAACTCTTCAGGAACAGTATTCCGGCGAAGTAAAAAAGAACGTATACATGGCGGATATGCTCTCAAACATATCTCATCAGATAAAGACGCCGCTCACGGCGATAAACCTCATGACCGATGCCTTGAAGAACGGCAATCTCGATGAGGTCCAGCGCCGCCGCTGCATTGCCAACATCGAATCGCAGGCAGACCATATTACCTGGCTCATAAGGACATTGCTTGCCCTTGCCGAGATCGATGCAGGCGTTCTTGTCCTTAAGGAAGAAGATGTTTTGGTCAAGGACATCATGGGCGGCATCATATCATCGATAGCAATCGAAGCTGACATCAGGGATGTGGAGATAAAGACCGCTGTCCCCGCTGATAACAGTATCTCCTGCGACAGGCGCTGGATGTCGGAAGCATTCTCGAACATCATAAAGAATTCTTTGCAGCATACAGAACCGGGCGGGTTTATAAGCATCTCCTCCGAAGAGACGAACCTCTCTGTCAATATCCGCATTGAAGACAACGGCTGCGGGATCTCAAAGAAAGATCTGCCTCATATATTCGAGCGTTTCTATCATGGTGGAAGATCAGATCCCAACAGCAACGGCATAGGTCTTTCGCTGGCCAAACAGATAATCAATTCCCAGAACGGAACGGTATCCTGCGTGAGCGAAGAAGGCAAAGGCACTGTTTTCGAGATAAAGATATATAAATCCGCAACAGTCTGACAATTTGGCATGCAGTTAATTAAGAGACATGCAGGCCGGTATCTTCTTAGACGTTCTGATGTGATACACGAGTAATAATCCTGCTGCAACACTTAATACAGCCGTGGTTATGATGCTGGCTTCGATCCCGTAAATGCCGCCGTTTAATATGTTTTCCCCAACGGAACGCATGTCAAAGACTGCAGAAACTAACCCGTCATTACCGCTCAGATTGAGTCCCAGTATGCTGTAAAGGATATAATTCCAGATGGAATGCAGACCGCAGGCTGCCCATATGCTGCCGAAGCGAAGGGTAAGAAGCGAGAATATCAGTGATATCAGGATCAGGTTAACAATGGCGGTAATTGTAATGTCCGGCCTTTGAAAGTCCATGCTTGAGCAGTGAGGGATTATGAACAGAATCGTACTTACTGCGACTGCAACGGGAACGGATACTTTATTCTGAAGAAGATGCTGGACGATGCCTCTGCAGAGGATCTCCTCCATTGTTCCCTGTAAGATAAAGCAGATAAGCATGACAGCCACCATCTTATGATCGCTCCTGCTGTATAAGCCGTTATACTGAATTGCACCCGTAAGAGTAACTGCCGCTGCAGCGATCACTGCCAGGACCGTGCCTGCTGCCAGACCTGCCAGATAACTCCCTGCCTTTTTAGTAAATCCAAGCTCTGCCGGCGTCTTCTTCTGAAACAGTCTCCAGAAAAGAAATATCACTCCGGTCATGATGCCGTAGCCGAAATATGTGATTAAAGTGATCGTGTTATTATCGAACATTTCACCCTGCAGCGGATTTTTGCCGCAGACAAAGTGAATCGCAATGGCAAAGGCCTCCCCTGTCAGTTCGGCACCGAACTTAAACACCAGGAAAATAAGGATGACCTTGATGACATACAGTATCTTAGGCATGTCGGAACGGTTGTTGAACGGGCTGATAATCTTTATCAGTTCTTTTATCTTAATCATGATGATTCTCCTTTTTTGAGCGCATTAACAGAACAGTCCGCTTTTTGAAGGGACTCTTTTTGAATTCGGAATGTTTTATGGATCAGATCAGACGGGGAACCCGTTTATTATGAAATATATGATCATTGAGATAATATCGATGGCAAGCAAAATGCCAAATCCTATGAGGAACCACTTGAGGGCTGTCTTGACCCGCCTGCTGTTCTTCTCTGTAAGGACTTTCTGATCTATAACATCGGCCATGGTCTTATGATCATCAGACTTGACCGGTTCTATTCCTTTAAGAAGATAATCCGTAGTAACATCAAAAATATCACTCATGATCACGATCTTGTCGATATCAGGAGTTGCCTGTTCACTTTCCCATTTTGAGACGGCCTGGCGGGACACTCCCACCCTGTCCGCAAGCTCCTCCTGGGACATGCCTTTTTGCTTTCTAAGGCTCTGGATCCTATCTGCAATTGTCATTAAACTCACCTCCGGGTTCTGATGCCCTTAAGCTATCAAAACCAGCCTTAACAAAACCACCAACCGCACCTTGAACTTTGTCAACCGGCAGTTGCAGTCCTTTATTTTCAAGCTTTTTTGCTGTTACACCCTATTTTATCACGGGAATGTTCCCTGACCGGTTTCTTTGCTTTGCAAGTTCTCAGATCTTTGAGATCTTCCGGCAGATGATGGTGTCCATGCAGTGGAAGTGGGGGACCCCGCCGCTGTCATCTTCGAAGATAACCTCATCGATCCGCTCAACCTTCCAGTCAGCAAAATATGTGAACAGCTCGCCCGGCTTCCACATCTTCTCTTCTATGTCCCAGTCAGGCGGCAGTTCAAGGAACGGCTTATCAACAAAGACATTTATGAATACAATGCCGTCCGGTCTGGTCATCTTTTCGAGCTTTTTGAAGAAATCTTCCTTGTTCTCATCGAAAAGATACTGGACCGTACCTGTGGAATAGATTATGTCATACTGCCCACAGGCAGCGAATGTATTGATATCGTCAACATAGGCGTTGATCTTCACGCCCCTCTTCCCGGCCAGAGAAATTGTCTTCCTGATGCCGTTTTCCGTCAGGTCAAACGCAGAGACCTTATAACCCTTCTGCGCCATGTAGACAGCATCTTTTCCCTCACCGCAGCCAATATCAAGGACCGTTTTATCCTCCGAAGGAGGGCAAAGGCTGATCAGCTCATCAAGAAACCCGCCGGGTTCAGTGCCCCAGTAATAATCCCCGCCTTCATACCATTTCTCGTAATTTGTCCTTATGCTCATATATTGTCCTTTACTGAGATGCCGCTTTTTGTCTGCCTGTCCCGGAATCAATGGAATATGAGCATTATAACATGATTGCTTCAGGGCATATGTTCCTGAAAGTTTCACTCATATTGCTGATATAAACGCACCCGGAAATCCGGACAGCACCGCAGTCATGATATAATCCGTGTTATCCGGGACAGATTGACCGGATATGACGGGATAACAGGAGGCATTTAACAAGGCATGCATCACAATTTCTTATTTGATCTTGATCAGACGCTGCTTGATTTCCACGCATCGGAACGGAAAGCTTTGGAAATAGTAATTACATCTAACGGTCTGGTGTTTACGGAAGACTGTTATGACCATTTTAAGAAATACAACAAATCTCTCTGGCTTGAACTCGAGAAAGGAACTATCTCAAGGACTGAACTCTTTATCAGAAGGTTTACGGATCTTTTTGAATTCTGCGGAGGAGATCATTCCGGACTGGATCCGCTTAAGGTAAATAGTGAATTCATCTTCACGATGTCACAGAACGGAGTGCTCATGGACGGCGCTCTTGAGTTCATTATAAAGCTCAAGAACAACATCAGGGATGCAAGATGCTACATCGTATCCAATGGTGCCACCATCAATGCCGAGGGAAGAATAAAATCTACCGGACTTTTCAAGTATCTTGAGAAGGTCTATGTAAGCGAGTGGATGGGGGTAACAAAACCTTCGCCGGGATTCTTTGACATGGTGCTTGAGGGTGTTGCCGAACCTAAAGAGACTTGCATCGTTATCGGCGACTCGCTTTCTTCTGATATGCTCGGTGCTAAAAACGCCTCGCTTGCTTCGGTCTGGTTTATGCCTGAGGGCGATATCGAAGCTGCAAAAAAGGCCTATGATATTGATTACTGCGCCTCTTCATTCGATGAACTTTTCGAAGTGCTTGCAGCGTGGGCATCATCAGATCACGCTGACTTACCCTGAAGCGTTGGCCTTGTCAGATCACGCTGACTTGCCCTGAAGTGTAACTGTCCCAAATCGCAAAGAAATCATCGCTCCTGTCCTGATAACCAGGGTAGAAATCCTTTACCAGCCTGTCATAAGCTTTAGCCGCCGCGTAGAGGCGGTCCGCGATCTGATCAAAGACCGGATCACCAGTTCCGTACGGCATTTTTCCGAGATATCCGGCATATTCCAGCTGTTCGGAATGCCCGTACCTGTGATGGCTGGTGCCGTATTCCAGATCGCGCTTTATCATCTGCATTACCAGGGTATCATTGCAGTTCATATTCGCCAGATGTGCGCTGATCAGGTAATCCCTGCGGTAGAGCTTTCCCAGAGCCTGTATCTGAATAAACCAGAAACGGCTGATGTTGCCGGTGGGCCAGTTTGCGTTCTCATCTTCGCCTGCACATGGTTCTAAAACGAAAGGACCATCCCCCTCATATTCAAATTCAAAGATAAGGTCATAACGCATTCCGTTTTTGAAGATGACCCTGCACACATGGTCGGCGGGAACATACATCCATCCGAGAGCGGTGTCATCTGTCACGCCAAAGCGGTCCATTCTTTTCATGTAATCTTCCGGCGTAACCGGACTGTCTTTCGGAAGGCGCACTCTCAAAAACAGATCCGTATCACTGTAAATATCGTGAAACCCCGCTTCAAAAGCCTGTCCGGCTGTCATGTTCTTATTCTCACGCGTGATGTTTATCTCTTTTACACAGCCACTGATGATCTCGGGCAGTTCAAATATATCATCCAGGTACCTGAGGAATGCTTCTTTCATTCTTTCTTTTGTTAACCGCACTTCAGCCATATTCCATCTCACTTTCTGATCAAAGATAAGTATCATGCTCTGACTAAATCCTCAAATGTATAGAATAACGTATTAAAGTTCAGGTGATCTTGCCCCGTCCTTCAAAATAGTATGGAGTATTCTGATAATCCTCGTCGTTGATTATCCTGACATCAAATCTGTCGAGATTGTAAACCGCTGACCATTCGGTGAAATTCTTCTGGCTCACGTCAGCTAGGAACTTCATCGCGGATGAATAATCGACTATTCCGCCGCACTCAGTAAGGCAGTCACAAAGTATCTCTCTCCTGCAGTCATCGGATCCCTCATGGAAATGTTCACCCGGTGCTACGACATCGTTTGCAACATAAGCAGTTTCTGTTACGACCATCTCGTTATCGAACCACTCGACTACAACGGATCTGCCTGACCTGTCCATGATGAGCAGGTGTCCTGAAATACCATAATCGCAGTGCATATCGTACCGGGAAAGGAGTTCAAGAGCCTCATCGACATCCGCGCATTTATCAAGCAGGATCCTGACAGATGAATAAAACATAATATCCGGTTTTCCGGTATCCTGATGAAGCTCGCCGGTATACACGGAAAGAGTGGATACTCCCAGTCCTTTCTCGTTGATCCCGTCGAAGATAAGATACGGAAGCACAGCCATGATGACCCTTCCCGCAGGAGAATCTGACGGTATCATTCCCTCTCCGGATCCGATGCCGGCAACGTAAGGCGTTGTGATGCCGATCGAAGCATAACCGTTTTTGGGATAACTGTATACAACTACAGTATCACTCTCGGGATGATCGAAGTTGCGGCCGAAGATTTTCTCACCGGCTTCGTTTTCCGCATAGAAAGAAGAGCATGCATAGTATATCTCGTCGAATTCAAGCGGTATTCCGTAAAGGATATCGTCACAAGCAAACCCGATGAATTCCTGAATGCTTGAGATATCGGCATCGAGCATGGCATCAACATGATTGCTCGAATAGTTGGTGAGAGAATACATCTGTTCTCCGTGTTTCTTTATCGAGAACATCGTTCTGAAGATCCCGAAGAACATGAAGAACAGGTATATCAGAAGGACCGCGGCGGCAGCCGGAATGACGAATCTCTTCTTCCATCCGAAGATGAAGCAGAGATCAGTGATAAGCGCAAATAATGATATAAGGATTCCCGGATAGAGCAGCAGACAAAGCTTATTATAGGAGTTGCCATGGATGAGCTCGACCTTCCAGCGTGTAAGACTGGCCGCATCAGTCTCGACCGCTTCTTCCAAAGTCATCCCGATGATCTCCTCAAACTTATCCCTGACAGGCTCATATTTCTGATACTCTTCGCTTATAGCCTTGTATGAAGAATTCCTGAAGCTTTCAAACTCCTCATCGCTCATATATGTAACGATGCCGTTAAACACAGCTCCGGTTCCATTGTAAACATAATTATCGATCTGATCATTCATTGAAGCCGGAACGACCGCGATAACAGATGTCATCTCCTCCACAGTATCACCGTAAAAAAGCAACGTGTATTCGTCATCGATCTTCAGTGTGCTGTTAAAAACCTGCCTGAAACATTTACCGCTGTCTTTCTGTGTTGCGGTTCCGGGATCGAAAACAGGATATTCAGGATCCCTGTCCTTCATGTGGAAAGCGTATAAACCGGTCCCTGTAAGTATGAGACCTGCCAGAAGAACTATGGATGTTATTATCACAGGTTTCTTTCTCATCATTTCCCCGCCAGCGATTCAAATTCTTCTGGGGTCAGACCCCTTACGAGAACGGACTCCTCATTCCTGTCTATGATATAAGGTTCAAGATCTGCAAGTGTCTCAAAATAGTCACGGTCACCTGCAACATCACCGTTTGTGAGACTTACGAATGCCATCCTCCATTTGCTTATATCTCCACCACCTGCGGGATCTTTTGCCTTTG
>Ga0310697_10005450_pt1 | contig 12283 bp, 6 predicted proteins | sample 172DNAGHGlowgp2_FD_203883 | JGI IMG/M metagenome (GOLD analysis project Ga0310697, IMG submission 203883) | Sheep rumen microbial communities from Palmerston North, Manawatu-Wanganui, New Zealand - 1728 DNA GHGlow gp2 (v2) (version 2) | ecosystem: Host-associated > Mammals > Digestive system >... | reverse complement strand
CAACAGCGATGTTGGCTGCGGACTACACCGTCGACGGACAGTATGTCACGATTCCCGTGAAAGAAGCAAAGGCAGGCGGAGCCCAGCTGGTACGCCTGCAAGTAGTGAACGACCGCATTATCCGTGTGCAGGCAACGTCGAAGGCCCAGCTGCCCGAGAAGCAGAGCCTGATGATTGTGGCGCAGACACAGAAGCCGAAGTTCGACGTCTATTCCCTGGACAATACCGATGAGGTTTGGGTGAAGGCTGCCAAGGTGATGGCCAAGGTGAATACCGGCTCTGGGCAAATTACTTTTTATGACGAGCAGGAAAGGGAACTGCTGAAGGAGTCGAAGGACGGCAAGAAGTTCTGGGACTTCACGGTACCCGAGCGTGAACTGGGTATGCGAAACGGCTATACGGTGCCTGAGGAGCAGAAGCACGGCCTGTCGTGGCAGATGAAGTTCGACTCGCCCGACGACGAGGCGTTCTACGGTCTGGGACAGCACCAGAGCGAGGAGTTCAACATGAAGGGCAAGAACGAGGACCTGTTTCAGTATAACACCAAGGTGAGTATCCCGTTTGTGCTGTCGAACAAGAACTACGGACTGCTGTGGGATTCGTACAGCTACTGCCGTTTTGGCAATCCGAACGACTACCTGCAACTGAACCGCGCCTTCATACTCTACGACAGAAATGGCAAGCAAGGACACCTGACAGGAACCTACGTCGACGCCAAGGGTAAGAAACTCGTGCGTGACGAGGATAGTATATATTATGAATATGGTACGCCCGCGAAATCGGCTATTGCCCTGAAGACCGACAATGGCGGCATCAAGAATTTCCCGAAGGACTTCAACTTGATGGGTGCCAACGTGACCTACGAGGGATTCATCGAGCCCGAATGCTGCTGCAAGGCCCAAGGAAAGAAGGGTAAGAAACACATGCAGCTGTATCAGTTTGTGCTTTACTATTCCGGTTATGTGAAGGTGTATATCGACGGCAAGGAGGTGGTGCCCGAGCGTTGGCGCACGGCTTGGAACCCCAATACCTATAAGTTTGCCACCGAGTTGCAGAAGGGCAAGCGCGTGCAGTTGCGCATCGAGTGGCGTCCTGACGGCGGTGAGGCCTATTGCGGACTGCGTGTGTCGGAACCCCGCAGTGCCGAGGAGCGCGGCAAACTGAGCGTATGGAGCGAGATGGCCAAGGACATGGATTACTACTTCATTGCTGGCGATAACCTGGACGAAGTCATCTCCGGCTATCGCACACTGACGGGTAAGGCCAGCCTGTATCCTAAGTGGGTGCTGGGCTTCTGGCAGAGTCGCGAGCGCTATAAGACGCAGGACGAGATTGAGGGCACACTGGCTGAATTCCGCCAGCGCCAGATTCCTATCGACAATATCGTGCAGGACTGGAACTACTGGCCCGAGGATCAGTGGGGTTCTCATCAGTTTGAGGAGTCGCGCTATCCGAATCCGCAGCAAATGCTCGACAAGGTGCACCAGATGCACGGACGCTTCATGATTTCGGTGTGGCCGAAGTTCTATTGCAACACCGACAACTACAAGGAACTCGACGCCAAGGGCTGGATGTATGTCCAGAGTCCGACGGACGACATCCACGACTGGGTGGGTCCTGGCTATAAGAATGGTTTCTATGATGCCTACGATGCCGGAGCACGCAAAATGTTCTGGCGCCAGATGGACGAGAATCTGTATACCAAGTACAACCACGATGGCATCGCTGGTGTCGACGCGTGGTGGATGGATGCCTCGGAGCCTAATGTGCGCGACTGCACGCCGATGTGGTATCGCAAGGCGTTGAGTGGTCCTACTGCCTTAGGAACCTCTACGGAATATTTCAATGCCTATTCGACGGTGAATGCCGATGCCATCTACAACGGCCAGCGTTCCGTTTGGAAGGGTAAGAAGGACGAACCGCGTGTGTTCCTGTTGACGCGTAGCGGATTTGCCGGCGAACAGCGCTTCTCAACGGCTACGTGGAGCGGCGATATCGGAACCCGTTGGGAGGATATGCGCGCCCAGATGACGGCAGGTCTGAACTATTCCATCTCGGGTGTTCCCTTCTGGGGTATGGACCAGGGCGGTTTCTGTGTGGAGAACCGCTATGTGGCTGCTCAGCAGCTGTTCGACAAGAGTGGGGTAGAGAACGAGGACCTGAAGGAGTGGCGTGAGTTGCAGACCCGCTGGAACCAGTTTGGAGCCTTTATCCCCCTGTTCCGCTCGCATGGCCAGTGGCCGTTGCGCGAAATCTGGAACATCGCTCCAGACAATCATCCTGCCTACAAGTCGTTCGTCTATTACGACAAGCTGCGCTATCGCCTCATGCCGTACCTCTATTCGATGGCAGGCTGGGCTCACTTCAAGGACTACACGCTGATGCGTCCGCTCATCATGGATTTCAATGGCGACAAGGAGGTAGAGAACATTGGCAATCAGTGGATGTTCGGTCCGGCGCTGATGGCTTGTCCCGTGGGCTACTACAAGGCTCGCAACCGCTCGGTGTACTTCCCCGTGGATTGTGGCTGGTATAACCTCTATACCAACGAGTACGTCGAGGGTGGTCAGAACCTCATCGTCGAGGCTCCTTACGAGCAGATTCCCGTCTTTGTCCGCGAGGGTGCCATCATCCCCTTCGGACCCGAGATGCAGTGGAGCGACGAGAAACCCGCCGAGCTCATCAACCTCTACGTCTATGCCGGCCAGAATGGTAAGTTCCAACTGTACGAGGACGAAGGTGTGAACTACAACTACGAGAAGGGCAAATATGCCACCATCGACATCGCGTACGACGATGACAGCCGTACCGTCACTTTCTCGGCACGCAAGGGCAACTTCCCCGGCATGCTGAAGCAGCGCCGCTTCAATGTGGTGCTTATCACGAAGGACCAGGCTAAGCCGCTGAACCTCGACAATCCTGAGGGTACGATGGTGCAGTACGCTGGTAAAGAGGTGAGTGTTAAACTGTAATTCATGAACATCAAAACCATCCTGTCAGCCCTGATGCTGGCGTTGCTCTTGGCTACGCCGGCACAAGCTGCTGACTATAAGGAGTCGCCGGAGTATCTGACGTTGCGCGACTCCGTGCATCACGCCTTCAACGATGGCGACAGCGCCCGATTCTATGCTGCCGTCCGCCAATTGCAGGACTATCTGTTGGCACAGAACGACCAGCATGCGTACTATACGCAACGGTGTAACGAGATTGTCTTCGAACTGAACCGAATGAACATCTTCGGGTCGTACAAACTGGCTCAGCAATTGTCGAAGGAGCTGACCGAAAAGAAACTCGACAAGGAGATGTATATGGCCGTCAACATGATGGGTCATGTCTACAATTATACCGGCAACAAGGATTTGGCCAAGCAGTGCTTCTGGGACGTCATCCACCGCATGGAGAAGGAGGGCTATACCGAGAGTATTCCGCCCATTTACTTGAATCTGGTGAACATCGTCATCGATGAAGATCCCCAGGAGGCGCTGAAACTCATCGACAAGGCACTGGAGATAGCCCATGCCACCTCGCCAACGCGCGTGTTCGATATCGAGGCACGCCGCACGCTGGCCTATTATAAATTAGGTGACATGGAGCGTTTCGTCGAGGGCTACAAGGCCTACAAGGAGGGCGCCGCCAAGGGCCTTTCGTCGGTACATGGACGGCAGTTGGAAATCAGGTGGCTGGCCTATAACGGACAAACCGATGAGGCTGTACGGATGGCTGCAGAAATAACAGATGATCCATTCGAGACGCAGGCAGAGATCTATTCGCAGGCTGGGCGTTGGCAGGAGGCTTTCGAAGCGTTGAAGAAAGGAACAGCAGAGACCGATTCCGTAAACAGCATCCTCCTGTCGAGTTCGATGCAGGGCATCCAAAACGAGCTGGAGATGTATGAGGTGCGCCGCCAGCAGAGCCGCGTCATGTTCTATAGCATGGTCATCGTCATCAGCCTGCTGTTGCTGCTCATTGCCGCGCTGGTTTACATCGTGCAGAGCCGACGTCGTCATTGGCGACAAATGGAGATAGCCTATAACCGGGTGCTCGAGGCCGATAAGATGAAGGCGGAATTCATCCAGAATGTCAGCCACGAAGTACGCACGCCCCTGAACATCATCAGCGGTTTTGCGCAGGTCCTGGCCGACCCCAGCAACGATATCACCGACGACGAGCGTCGCCACATCTCGGAAACCATGATGCACAATACGCGCATCATTACCACCATGATTAACGAGGTGCTCGAGATAGCCCGTGGCGATTCCTACGATACGGCCATCGAGTTGCAGCCGTTCCGTTGCAATGAACTGCTGACGCACGTCATCGACAGCTTCTGTAAGGACCGCCTGCGTCCGAAGGAACTGCTGTCGTTCGAGAGTGGCGTGGACGACGATTTCTCGTTCCCGTCGCACGAACTGTTCATGCAGCGCATTCTCAATCCGCTGCTCGACAACGCTTACAAGAACCTGCCCCCGCAGGACGGACATGTCATCGTGCGGGTAGCAAAAACCGAACAATTTCTGGAAATAGATATCGAGGACAATGGTGAGGGCATTCCCGCCAAAGACGCTGAGCGCGTCTTCGAGCGCTTCGTCAAGCTCGACCCCTTCAAGGAGGGACTGGGACTGGGACTCACCTTCAGTCGTACCATGGCGCGCCGCATGGGGGGCGACGTCACACTCGATACCTCATACGCAGGACCTGGCTGCCGTTTCAAGGTCAGGCTCCAACTCAATTAGAATCCAACAGCAATGAACATTATTCCAACAGCTATCGACGGCGTGCTGATCATCGAACCACGCATCTTCTCCGACTCAAGGGGCTATTTCTTCGAATCCTTCTCACAACGGGAGTTCGACGAGAAGGTACGCCCCATCACCTTCGTACAAGACAACGAAAGCATGTCCAGCTATGGCGTCATGCGCGGACTGCATTTCCAGCGTCCGCCCTTCACCCAAAGCAAGCTGGTGCGCTGCGTCAGGGGTGCCGTGCTCGATGTGGCAGTCGATATCCGCAAGGGCAGTCCCACCTTCGGACAGCATGTCGCTGTCGAACTCACCGAGGACAACCATCGCCAGTTCTTTATCTCGAAGGGCTTTGCCCATGGCTTTGCCGTACTCTCCGAGACGGCTGTGTTCCAATACAAATGCGATGAGTTCTACCATCCCGAAGCCGACGACGGCATCAGCATTCTCGACGACTCGTTAGGTATCGACTGGCGCATACCCACCGACAGGGCTATCCTGTCCGACAAGGACACGCGCCACGCACTGCTGCGTGACTTCGAGAGTCCTTTCGACATTCACGTCGACTTGTATAAATAAAAAATTACCTGGCAAATTATTGCCCAAAAAGATACGGTCTAAAATTACCTGGCTTTATTGCCAGGTAATTTTCTTTCCGTTCCGGAGGTATATTCTGCCCGCTTGCGGTGTCGTCACCTTGCGGCCTTGAAGATCGTAGATGGTGGAGTGTGGAGTGTGGAGTGTTGAGTGTTGAATGGTTTCAATGCCGGTGGCGTCTTCCAACAGCGGGTTGATGGTCAGCGCGCTCGTCGGCATGTCGAGTGTCAGCACGCTGCCGTCACGCTCTTCGTCCAAAGCTCCCGTCAGTTTCCAGCCCTTGATGCGTTTACCCTCCGGAGCCTGACCGCTGATGGTCAGTGCCCTGTTGGCAAAGAACTTGCCGCTGAACGTAGGCTGTGTTAAGTCGACACCATTCACCGTGATGCCCGTGGCGTCCCCTGTGCTGTTGATGTTCAGCACGGTGGGTTTTCCCAGCGTGTAGTAGTCGGCCAGGTGTTTATAGAATACCGTCGTACGCTGCTTGATCCAGTTGCGCGCATTGTTCAGCTCCTCGCTGTAGTTGGGCCACCACTCGTTGATGAGCTTGCGGTGGTGAGGATATTCCGTCTTGATCATGTCGTACATGGGGTCCCACACGGCACGTGTACCCTTCTCGTTCAGGAAGTCGCCCATGTAGATGGCGGCACGGTCGATGAATTCACGGCTGAAATCGGCATCCTCCATCAGTCGGCGGAACAGCCGAGTGTCCTCGGATTTGTTAGCCCATGCGCGGTTGGGGTCATAGTTCGGATTATAGATCCATTTGATGGTGTTATAATCCGCGCTGCACCCATACAGGCCCAGTCCGAAGTCGGTGTCCTTGGTAATCCAGCGCCACTTGCCGTCCTCCGTTCTGGGACGCCAGATGACGTTGTTGTTGCCCGGGAAGTCCAGGTTGCAGTAGTACAGATTCTCAATCATCAGATTGATGTACTCCTTCCAGTCCATCCATTCGGCATATTCTGCCAGCGTGTGGCCGTGATTGTTGTAGAAAGCCTTGAAGGCGATGTATCGGTCCCACGTGCCTTCCTTCAGTTCGCCGTTCTCAAACATGTCGATATCCTCCAAACCGTCGTAGTTGGTGTAGATATTGTCTTCGTTCGAACGCTCGCGGATGTTCAGCATGCCCTTATACTGTCCGTTGATGTATATGATGGCGGGACGCCAAGCCTGCCAGTCTAAGTCGACGTGTTGTGCCATTGTGCGCTGAATGATGGCGTCGCGCATGTACAGGTAGTCAAAGTCGTTACCGGCATTGCGCAGCATGATGCTCTTGAAGTCCTTCAGCCCGGGTTTCTGGTCGGGGAAAAACTCGTAGTTCAGGCGCTTCGTGCCAAACCGCTTGTTGGCATAGATAATCAGCGACTTCATTTTCGAGTTACGCGTTGCACCGCCGGCAATGCGCATCTCGCCCAGCTGGTTGATGACGCTCTTCTTTCCGCCTTGCTCAAACAACTCGATATTCATCGGGCGGCGCCAGTCGTATTCGTAGTTCTTCTGCTTCGAACTGTAAGTACCGTCTACGTAGATGCCAATTTTCTGGTCGTTCAGATAGCGGTTGTCCGTCATAATCGAGATGACGGGCAGTGTCAGCTCGCGCGTCGTGGGGAAGAAGATGTACGAATGACAGGTCGAGCGCGGCGACACGTAACCGTTGCAAAACAGCTTCGCCCGCACAATCCGTGTCGAGGGGATGTCGATGGGCTTCGTATACAGTATGCTGCTGGCGGTGGGCTCACTGCCGTTGACGGTATAGCGGATGGTGGTACCCTCGGGCGACCCCTCGGGCACGCTTAGCGTCAGCTCCATGGGCTGGTCGTCGGTGACTACCAAGCCTTTCTGGCTGAACACCGGTTCGCCGAGAACGCCCAGGCTGAGTGTGCCGTAGTTCTTCACCCCCGGTGTCGGTACCAGCTGGTAGCCCATCTCGCTGCTGCCGTCGGTTTGGCGACCGTAGGCAATATTCGGTGCAGGCTGCTTCTTGACACTAATCTCGTCGACCACCTCGGTGCCTTTAAACAGGTAGACGCTGCCCTTGCCCGAGTCCAGGCGGAAGTCGGTGTGCATGCCGTCGCCCACCTTGTCGCAGTACACCACCACGTAGCGCTGGCCCTCCACCGTCTTGAAGGGCAGTTTCCACGCTTCGTCCGCCCGATTACTCAGCCCAATCCGGTATTCGCCCAGATTCATGCTTGCCGATGTCGGATTATACAGTTCCACCCACGAGTCGGGGAAATCGTTCAAATCGTCCATCGTGCAGTCAATGTTCGACTGCATCAGCTCGTTAATCACAAGCGTCGTCTGTTCGTCGGCAGCATGCGTCGCAGCTGCTGCGCCCAGCATTCCGGTGAGGAGTAATACGAGTGGTTTCATACGTCTTTAGCGCCAAATCAGTTTCTTTCCGTTCTGAATGTATATTCTGCCGGCCTGGGGCGTCGTCACCTGGTTGCCCATCAGGTCGTAGATGGTGGAGTGTTGAGTGTGGAGTGTGGAGTGTTGAATGATTTCGATGCCGGTGGTGAAACCGACGACGGGCTCAATGGTCAGTGCGCTCGACGTCATGTCGAGGGTCAGTTCGCTGCCCTTCACCTCTTCGCTCTTGGCACCGCTCAGCTTCCAGCCCTTCACCTCCTGGCCTTCGGGAGCCGTAGCGCTGATGGTCAGCTGGCGGTTGGCAAAGAACTTACCGCTGAAGGTGCCGTCCGACAGCTTGATGCCGTTCACCGTGATTTCCACGTCCTGCTTGTCCTTGTTGATGTTCAGGGCCACGGGGTTGCCCAGCTTCCACTGGCTACCAATGTGTTTGTAGAAGTAGTCGGCGCGTGGCTCGTAAGTGGTCGTACCGCCCCACCAGTCACTCACGGTTAATCCGCCCAGCCAGTTCTTGGCCTTCTCGAATTTTTCTTCAATTTCCTTGCGGTTGTCGGGTTTGCCCCACCATCCGCCTCCGGCATTGTACTTGTCGCGGTGGGCTACGAATTCCTCCATAGCCTCGGCCTTGATGATGTCGATCATCTCGCCCGTGCCTCGCTCGTTCATAAAGTCACCCATGAAGATGCAGCACTTGTCGATAAACATCTTCAGAATGTCCGGATCCTCCAGCATGTTCTTCACCAGTCGGGTGGCAGGCTCTGTGAATGCCCAGGCCTCGCCCTGATGTTTCTCAGGATGATACAGCAGGTCAATGGTGTTGTAGTCGGGCCTGCGGTCGTAGAGTCCCAGTCCGAAGTCGGTATCTTTCACAATGAATCGCCATGTCTTGGGCAGTCCCGATTTCGTGTCGTCGTCGTTCGGACGCCAGAATACGCAGTTGTTGCCCGGGAAGTCGATGTTGCCGTAGAACAGGTTCATCACCATCATGTTCATATATTCGCTGACGTCCATCCACTGCTCGTATTCTGCCAGCGTGTGGCCCTTTTCGCTGTAGAAAGCCTTGAAGGCGTTATAGAATTTGTCGTCGCCTTCCTTCTGCTCCTCAATAAACTGATCGACACCGTTAATCTGCTCGTGGCCGATTTCCACCATGTCGATATCCTCCAGACCGCCGTAGTTGCTGTAGATGTTGTCCTCGTTCGAACGCTCGCGGATGTTCAGCATACCCATATACTCGCCGTTGATGTAAAGCACGGCCGAATGTCCGGCCTGCCAGTCCAAGTCCACATGGCCCGCCATGGTGCGCTGGATAATCAGGTCGCGGAAGTACAGGTCGCCGAAGTCGTTACCGCCGTCGCGCAGCGAGAACGACTTGAATTCTGTGACGCCCGGCTTCTGGTCGGGGAAGAACTCATACTGGAAACGCTTGTGGTCCGGGTCGAAGCGCTTGTTGGCGTAGAATACCATCGACTTCAGCGCATTCGCACGCGATGCACCACCCTGGATGCGCGTCTCGCTGAGCTGATTGAAGACGCTCTCTGCACCCTCACTGGTGAACATCTCGATGTTCACGGGACGGCGCCAGTCGTGCGTCTTCTTGTCCTCCTTGCTGTTGTTGTTGGGGAACAGACCAATCGACTTGTCGTTCAAATATTTGTCGTTGGTTTGTACCGAGAAGATGGGCAGCGTCATCTTCCGCGGGTGGAAGATGTACGACTGGGCAGTGCTTACCGGCGACAGCCAGCCGTCGCAGAACACCTTGGCGCGCACCACCGTTGTCTTGCTGATGCTGAGGGCCTTATCGTATTTCTTGCCGTCGGCGGTGGGCTCGCTACCGTTGGTGGTATAGACGATGTATGCTCCCTCGGGGGCACCCTCCGGCAGCGTCAGCGTCAGCGTGATGGTACCATTGCCCGACGTCACGCGACCCTTCTCACTGAACACCGGTGCACCCAGTATGTTCTTCGTCGTCTTGCCGCAGTTGGCCTTGCCGGCCGTCGGTGTCAGCTGGTAGCCCCATTTGTCGGCACCGTCGGTCACACGGCCGTAGGCCACGTCCGGTGCAGGCATCTTCTTCAGGGCCTCGGGCAGACTGTCGGCCACCTCCTTGCCCTTAAACAGATATATCTGGCAACCCTTGCCCGACTCCAGACGGAAATCGGCGTGCAGGCGGTTGTCCTCTTTGCCTTCCTTGTCGCAGTAGATGACGACATATTTCTTCGGCTCCACAGTCTTGTCGGGCAACTGCCAAGCATTCTTTTCCTTGTTTTTGTTGCTGATTTTGTAGTCCTTCAGGTTGATGGTCTCGTCCGTGGGGTTATACAGCTCCACCCACGAGTCGGGAAATTCCTTGATGTCGTCCATAATGTTCTCCACATTCGACTGCATCAGTTCGTTAATAATCAGTCCTTTTGCCTCGTCGGCACTCCATCCGAAAGTTGCCTGTGCGGCCACCGTGAATAGTAAAAAAATACGTTTCATTTGTTGTTGATAGTAAGTTGATTGAAATTTGGGTGCAAAGGTAGTGCAAAACGAGTGAAATGCAAAATAAATTAAGATTTATTTTCATTTCCGAGTTGCAGCCTACTTTCTCCAAAGGAGAAAGTTACGAATAAGTGAGTAAAAAACAAAAAATAAGTGTATAAATTACCAATATTTTTTTGGTTTTTTACATTTTTCGTTGTAATTTTGCCGGCATGGAGACAACAATCATCCTTGTACGTCACGGCGAAACCGTCGACAATGCCCGCCAGATTATGCAGGGACAAACCCAGGGCGAGCTCAACGAGCGGGGTAGGGAACAGGCCCTTCAGGTGGCCCGTCGCCTGGCCGGTGAATCGCTCGATGCCGTCGTGGCCAGCGATCTGCACCGCGCCATTCAGACCGCCCGGATCATTGCCGAACCCCATAGTTTGGAGGTCGCCACGACACCCTTGTTGCGCGAACGCGACTGGGGCAGTTTTACCGGACGGTACATTCCCGAACTGAAAGGAGAGGTCTGGCCCGACGATATAGAGTCCGAAGAGGCCCTCCTGCAGCGTGCCCGACAGTTCCTTATACATATTACGACCACCTACCCGGGTCAGCGGGTGGTGGCCGTAGGTCATGGAATCATCAATAAAGCCATTCTTGCCGTCTATGCCGGCTGTGCCATGCGTCAGGTGCAGCGTATGATGAATGCCGAGGTGCGCGTCTTAACGACGACCGCCGAACGAGCGGCCTCCGCTACTGCTGTGGCTGCTGCCACCACCCCTGCTGCTGCCTCCGCCGAATGATCCGCTGCTGCGCGTGCTGCTGCCGCTGCTGAACGAACCTCCGCTACGGCTGCTGCTGCCGCTGCTGAACGAACCTCCGCTGCGGCTGTGGCTGCTTCCACTGTTATACGAACTGCTGCTGCTATGCGACGGACGGCTGTCCGAAGCCGATGGGCGCTGCATCGTCATGCCGCTGCTGCTCGAATTTCTGCGCTCGTAGCTGTGGCTGCTGCGACTCATGGTCGAGCTGCTGCCGCTGCCGCTGTGGCCGAAGCTGCGTCCACCATTGTCGCTGCGTCCGTAGCTGCCGCCGCTGTTGCCGCGGTCACGGCTGCTGCCACCTCCGGTATGTCCGAACGAACGGTCGTTATTCACAGTAGTGCGTGTCGACGAATGGCGATGTCCGCCGTAGTTGCTGTTCTGCGGATGGCTCGAGCGGTGCGTGCCACGATAGTCGCCGCGGTTCCAGCGGTCCAGCATGCCGAAGTGGCTGTGTCCTGCCGGGCGGTAGTGGTCACGGCGCGAGTGGTAGTAGCCGTGTCCGCCGACATGGTGCCAGGCATGACCACCGCGATAGCTGGCATAGAACACCGGACGTCCGAAGTAGAAGTAGTCGCGGTGCGGATAGCGGGCATAGATGCCGAAGTGCCAGTAGCCCCCGTCCCAATACAGCGGACGGTAGAAATACGTGGCGTTAATGAAAGCCTGCCACTGCCAGTCCAGCAGAATATAGCTCATGTCCAAATTGCGGCGCTCCCAATACGTGCTGTACACGTCGTCGTAGCTCGTCACACCCATCAAGTAGTCGAGGTTGATTTCGTAGGCTGCCTCGTATTGTGCGTCAGTCAGGTTCAGCTCGTAGGCCATCTTGTCCGTCAGGAACAAAGCCTCGTTCCGTGCCTGCTCGTAGCTCATTGCCTTGCCCGTTGCTGCTATCGTCAGCAATGCTACCAGGGTCATCATCATCTTCTTCATATTCATCTCGTTTTTTTATTGTTCAACAATCGGTTTCTTAACTTTTCACCGGCAAAAGTACGAACAATTCTGAACAACAGAAAAGGATTTCCCCTAAACTCGATGGGGGAAATCCCTATTAGTGATATTTCGAAAAAAAATTCCGTCGGACGAAAAAAAAATTCTGTCGGACGAAATAAAAATTCTGTCCGACGGAATTTATTTTTCGTTCGGAGAACCTGCGCGACACCGATTCCGCGTAAGTCCTGATTCGGAGTAATTATACCATTTCTTAGTATTTATAGAACGACCAATGCTGGTTGCCGGCGGAGAGGATGAGGTTGTCGTCGTCGAGGCGGTCGA
>Ga0310697_10005449_pt1 | contig 12283 bp, 20 predicted proteins | sample 172DNAGHGlowgp2_FD_203883 | JGI IMG/M metagenome (GOLD analysis project Ga0310697, IMG submission 203883) | Sheep rumen microbial communities from Palmerston North, Manawatu-Wanganui, New Zealand - 1728 DNA GHGlow gp2 (v2) (version 2) | ecosystem: Host-associated > Mammals > Digestive system >... | reverse complement strand
GTGACAAAGACTCACTGGAGATACATGACAAGTTGCTTACTCATGATTTCAAGATCTCGAATCTTCAAGGAGTCGTAGATCTACACAGAGATAAGTTAGATTCCATAGATAAGCAGCTTGCTATCGTGAATAGAGAACTTGTCAAGTTGAATCTTAGTGTAGAGCATCTGTCTGTCGCGCTCAAGGAACAGAACGAGATAATGAGGGAATCATTGAAGGAGCGTAAATGATACTTATACAGCATAGCAAGGAATTTCCAAATCTTGGTAAGCTGTATGTCAATGAGAGGTTCCAATGCTATACGTTGGATCCTCTTATTCTTAGAGCAGGTACTTATAGATTAGAGATGACTTACTCACCGAAATTTAAGAGAGATTTGCCGCTAATCACAGGAGCAATGATAGGTCCAGAGAGAGGATTCCGTATACATGCTGGGAACTCACTGAAGGATTCTCAAGGATGTATCTTGGTAGGTGATACTTTCCAAGTAGATTCTGCAGGGAATGTCAAATTGCTCAACAGTAAGAAAGCATTAGAGGCACTATTGAAGGAGGACTTATGCCAGATGTGCATATACTAAATTGGTCTAATACATGCAATTACGAGAAAGTAAATGGACTGTATGTCCTGAAGAACAAAGTATGGATTGACTTTACGTTCTTTGATGAAGTACACAGAATATCTGTAGATAAAGGAGCGATGACTGATGGTCTATCTGTTCCCAAGATCTTCCGTTGGTACTTGCCTGATTGGAATGATGAGAATCCGCTGTACAATATTGCGGGAATCTGCCATGACGGTGCGTACGGCAGTGAGAAATTGAGTAAGAATCTTGCTGATGAGTTGTTCTATCAGGGACTAATGAAAGCAGGAATCTCACCGAGAAAGGCGTCTGTTGCCAAGTGGGCAGTTGAGCATCTTGCTGGACTTCACTATGGCAGAAAGAATGATGACTTCGGTATTGCCGAATATGTAACTATAGATTAGATACGAGAAAGACCCCTGAGAGGCAAATCCTCAACAGGGGTCTTCTTAATTTGAAGTGAATGTATTAGAAATCTTACTGCATCTGAATTACTTGCTGATTCTGCGGAACAGGATCCAACGGAGACGGGAATACGCCAGTCTTTGCGAACTTCAGCCATTCGTGCCACTTCAACTTACCACCATTTGACTTATATGCAGCGAACGGTTCCTTATACTTTGTAAGACCTCCACCACGGCGAGACTTACGCTTTGGCTGAACAGGTTCAAATGATCCCGTTACAGTTCCGACATTTGCTGTAACTTCTGTATTTCCCGGGAGCATCATATTGAGGAATGCGTCAATCTTTACGAGATTCTCAATCGGTTGCTTCTCAAATGTTGCTGCGAACAGACGAGCCTTTGCCTTAAGCTGGTCAATGTAAGCGGATACTTCGTTAGTTGTTGTCATCATAGACTTTGTCTCCTTAAGTGATTTGTTGTGCGAGCCTTTGAATTTACCGGCTGCAATAGTTTGTCTAATAGTTACCTTAGAAAGTTCAGATAATTTCTTTCTGCCTTCTTCTGATACATTGTGCTTGTGGCGCATCTTTGCGCATCTAGCTTCTCGTTCTTCAGGCGTCATATTCGCCCAAATATTCTTCATACTTGCTGTGGCCTTTCTTGACTTCCTTGCCATAGACTCTTCAGTATAAGTTGGTGGTGCCTTCACCAACCCTTTCATGAAGCGAGAGATAGCCTCTTTCTGTTCAGTAGTTAATGTCCATCCGCCTCGTCCCATTGATTACCTACTTGTTGACTGCATTAATGATGAATGAAGATTGAATAAAGGTTATCACCTGTCTTAATCTGAATTGCTGCTGTACCTTTAGCAACAATAAGTTCAAGCAACTTAGAACGATTCTCTTTCAATTTGGAACTGATGTAATCAAGTTCAGATTTCGGAAAGTCATGTTCTCCAGAGATCTTAATCATGAATGGACAAGAACTATCATTCTGCTTGATGTTAAAGTCACTGTCAAGATCAGCAATAATTGCATCCCAACGTTCGCCTCTTTCTGCACGAGTATTCATGTTCGGGGTCTTGAAAGTCTTGCGTTTCTTCATAGTTATTATCTCCAGTTAGTTATTTGATTTGTTACGTAGATAATTTAACAATTTTTGCAGTAGTTGGCAACCCCAATTTGCTGAAATATTTCAGTAATATTACACTTTCTATCGTCATCTGCTGATATACTTGACAATTATACAGTACGTAGGAAATAAATGATTCTAAGACGAATATTGCACAAATAGTGTAATAAACTGACGTAATTTGCCTTAATTTACATCCCATTTCTGCGCTGCCTGCCAGATTCGGAACTGCTTCTGATCTTTCTCATAGTCAGCAATAGATTTCTGTACATCAGGATCCTTAGCTAATCTGGCATCCATTTCAATCAATTCTTGACGATGCTCATTGAAATACTCAATAAAGTTGTCAAGACTCCTAAATTCAAGAACAGCGTAAATGTCTTTCGTTCCTGTATGTCTTCGTAGTTCGTCGAGAGTAGGATCAGGTTCAGTATTCTTGCATTTAAATGCTCCACAAGGAGTCATGGTTGCAGGATCTAAGACACGGAATGCCTTAAATTGCATTCCTTCAAGAATATCGCCGTATGTAAATTTAAATGCTAACATATGTATACCCTATGTCCGTCTACCATCTTCCAGCGCTTTCCTTTCATTGCTCTTGATATTGCATCTCTTTGGCTCTGAGGCATGTGCCATCCAGATGGGTATTGCTTTCTTGTATTGTCTCGAGAACAGTTACTGATAGAGACTCTCATGTTACGAATTGACTGAGGGTTCCAGCCGTGTTCAGAATAGTATGTATGAACTGCATCAGCGATACTTTGCTTTGTGTATTGCCGATCTGTCTGAAATTTCGCTGTAACAGCCTTCAATGAAGTGGTCATTGATGGTGGGATTGGTTCATCGCCTGTAAATTCATCAAGATATTCTTCCACAGAAGTGTAATCAATAGTCTTAGTATATAATGTATTCCTTCTTGACATATAGTTCCTCATGATAAAGATAAGAAATGCGGCCATTGATGTTATCGCCGGCCGCAAGGCTGAACCTCAGGAGATATAATTATGCTGAATTTGATGGTTGGATAGTTGGAGAAACTACTTAAAGGAAACACATGAAACAGGAAACCAACTACCCAACTATCAAATTCGTAGAAGTGAGTGGACCAGGAGAAAATGGCAAATTCCTAATCCACTCACTGTTGATTAAGCAATACGGAGGTTAATTCTCTTCAGGAGCAACACCGTCCCACTTGACACGGTTATTGCAGAATTTATCTTCTGGCTTCTCCTTCTTACGTTCGAGCCAGACATTCCAATTCAATGTGCCATTCTCGAACTTGCGAGACAATTTGTTAGCAAGTTCTGTTGCGAATTCTTCATCAGAATTGGTATCTTCATCTTCTGAAATCTTCTTTGTCAACTTCTTCAAGTCTTCATTTGTCATTCCACCCTTAAGTGCGAGATAGAACAACTTCTGAACTGTATCCTTGAGGTAATCACCAGTTGGGAGGAATACTGACGTGAGCAAGCTATTTGCAGAGAGGGTAACCTTGATAGAAGTCTTACCGCTTTGTCCCTTGTGCTTCTCTAACTTAACAACCTTAGCAAGACCTTCATATTCAGCAAGCTTTGGTTTAGATACTCCGAACTGTTCGGCGTTAGTCATGATTTCATCAAATGTTGTCTTAATTGGCATATTCTTTATTCCTTTGGTCGGGTTAAATGATTTAAGCGTTAAGGTAACCACCCGTTCAATTACCAACGATAACAATATAACAAATTATTTATACTTTGGCAATATTCGCAACAGAAATTTATTCTCTTGTTTACTTACGATGCATTTGCTGAAGCGCAGCGTTCATGCAGTCGTCAATGTCACGTTCGAGATATCCGTCACGGCGTGCCTGTAGTATTACTTCACGTAGCATAGTATCGTTATGTGTCTTTATGCACCAGTTAATTGTCTTTCGCAAATTTAGAATGATGATCATTGTTCGTTTCTCCTGTATAATGTCTCAAGTCCTATCATACGCTGAAGTACATGCTTCATTGAAAGTGTCATGTACTTCTCGTATTGGTTGTATGTGGCAATCTTATCAGTAAGGTTCATTCTCGAGAAGTTGAATAGAAATTTCTTATCGTTCATTTGTAACTCCTTCAGGGTAATAGATGAACTTGCGGAAATGTCCATCAGGTTCAATTAGCATTGGTACTTTAATTTCTTTGCCTTCATCAATCATCTTTGCCAGTTCTGCAATAAGATAGATGACAGGCTTAGATTCGTCCTTTACATCAATGTTATTCAGATCTCCACCGTTGTCCTTAATCACATTAGCAAGAATGCTGCAAAGACGCATTTGATTCTCGCCGCTGTAATACTTTGGTGACCATCTCTCAACAGCACGGTATTCATTCAAGAAATGTTCAATGACGAACCAAAGTTCTACGCCGTTCTTTGTTGTTCTCTTGTCAACTACGATAGAATGAATCAGCGAAGTTCCTGTAAATCTGTAGTTAGTTGGCAAATCTGGGTGGAACGAACTAATTGGTTTAAGAAAGTTTGTTAAGTCCATTATTCCTCCTCGCTCCAAGACATATCATTATCATTGATTTCTTCATGCGTACCAGCTGTATGCAAATCCTCAAGTCGTTCGTTATTCTGTGCTGTCAAAGAACGAATGTATCTAAGTACAGGTTTCTGCTTTGAAGGATTGGACTCAACAAGTCCTCTCGCTTTACTCTTTGTCATGCCTTGCTTTGTGAAGTGAGTAATAACATCGTTGATTCTTGTGCTGATACCAAGAGAATTGATGATTGCCTTTCGTGCAGGCGTATCAATGAACTGAACCCAGCTAGCAGTAATTTCTTCAATAGATACGAAGTCCGATGCGCTTTCTGACTTAACAAAGTAACTATCAAAGAAGTCATCATAGAAGGTCTCATCGTCAGTAGCAATATCCATAGTATTCTGAGCAATGTTAGATGCATCAACAGTAGCGCCATCTTTGCAGAGCTTATCATAAGCAATCTTACATTCATACAAGAATTCCGGAAGCGACTGTCTCAATCGTTCTTCGAGAGTAGAGTCACCATGAACGATTGCAGTACCGTTACTGAATCTCTTGATGTTACCATTCTCATCCTTAGTAGTAATTTCTGCCTTGGCTTTATCATTCATCTTCCACTTGAGAAGTATGATACGAGAGATTTCATGCAATGCAGAAGTATCAATGTTAGGAGCAATATTTGAACCGATGATAATCTTGATGTTCGGTCTATAGTTGAATGATCTCAATCCTTTACCTTCAACCGAGATTGTATCAGAACCGGTAAGAGAGTGTAAAGTTGAAGTCTTGATGAAGTTAGCGTTCTTACAGTCACCCCAGATCATCAATCGCTTATCATAATATGCATAGGCGTCAAATCGTCCACCAATTGAGTTATCTGTCTTTGTTATAGAATATACAAGATCCTGACGAATCAACGGAGTAAATACTGCATTCAAGAAAGTTGATTTACCACTGTGTCCATGCGGGTCATAAAGATACATGATCTGACGACCTTTATTCTTGTCATCAAATACTCCATAGATCCATGCCTTAAGTACATCAATTTCATCTTCTGTTAATCTGTTACGGAGCCATTGAGTAATGTATGAGACACTTTCAGGCTTGACCATCTCAATGCTGTTCAACTTATGGAACGAATACTCTTCCTTAGACAGTGAGTATGGCTTAATGTCTGTTGTGTCAACAGTGTTAGAAGAATCCTTCAAAGCAAAGATATTATCTGTAAGTGCTTCATAGATGTCAATCAATTTGCCATTTGCTGAGAGAACAATCTTACCATCTTCGCATACATCATGCTTGATCTTGTCCTCAGTTACTACCGAGAAATTTCTGCCATAAGCACCAACTCTATCTGCTTGCTTACGAAGAATAATCGGAAAGAACGCCTTCAATTCCTTATGCATTTCATTCAATGTCTTAGCATTTAGCAAAGTTCCTAGTTGTTCATTTGTTGAGTAAGTCATATAGTCATCACCATAGAACATGTGAGACTTAATCAACTTGATGAGATTTGGTACAAGATGTGGAAGATTTGACTGCAACCAAAGGTCATTCAACTTACCAATAGCAGTCTGTTCAATCTTCCAGATAATATTTGTCTCAGGATTACGAAGGAATACTGAATTATCCTTGTCATCTTTACTGAATAGAAAGTATTGCTGAATCTTCTTATCAATTTCATTCAGCTTTGTAGTGTCTCGGAATTTATCAGTCTTAAGTGATAGACTTGCTTTGTTCGGACCTTCTTCGAAATTTGATTGAGTGGTCTCGATAGGAAGTACTTCAATAGTACCATTCTTTGTATTGTCAAATTGGCTTAAATCAATAGCCATCGGATTCTCCCAAATAAAGAAATGCAGTGAGCTGTCGGAGATCCTAGTAGAGACAGTCACTGCGTAAATGTAAACTTAACGTGTATTTCCAGGATCTCGTGTAATATTTATAACTTTACATTTCTGTAAACTTCATAAATACTGCTAATTTGTTCAATTAACGAAATAAATTTAACAATTAGTTTGCCGTTCGTTGGGCTCGCAAAGTTAATTCTTTCTCAGGGTCAGTGCTAAATAAAGGTCAAATTTGATACTCCTGTTCCTCCTGTTCCTCATGTGTTCCTCGGACCCAGGAACAGGTAAATCGTCAAATTTGACGTAATTTGCATCAATTTATGCAGTTTAGTGACAATTTCTGACTCTGTTCCTCTGTTCCTCCTATTTCCTAACTTCGGTTTAATTAGTCTAATTTAACTGGTCAAATAATTTATGGACTACTTAAGTTAGCAATAGGAATAACTGAGGAACAGAGGAACAGAGACAATTTCTGACAATAAATTAGTGAAATTACCTCAAATTACGTCAATTTAGCCCAAATTTGTGTTCCTCAGTCAAAGGAACAGAGAAGGAACACGAGGAACAGAGTGAGTAATAAATAACTGTAGAAAGGAGTAATCAATATGACAGACACTCAGATTGAGATAAGAGAGATTAAAGCAACGCTTAAAGCAATGCAAGAAGACATTAAGCGGCTTGAACAGCAACAGCAACCCTTTCCCTTTGGTACATGGAAAGAATATCCACCTACACAGGGAGCTCCACAAGCATACACTGACCAAATGACACCTAGTTACCACTGTACGTATGAACATCCGTAAATTTCTGATACATAGAAATGACGTTCGCTATCCTAATGATGCGATTACGTTCTTTAATGACAAGCCTGAGATTGGTATGATTGCCAAGTTCAGAGATGTACTGACATTCGCTAAGCAGTACAAGTATGATGTAATTGAGATTATGCAGGCTAGACGTCATCTCATGTACAAGATAAATGACGCCGTGCAGTATCCAACGAATCTGATTATACATGCTTTGCATCAGTCAGAAGAGAACATGGCTGACCAATGGAATACCTGTTACCCAGAACAGAAGGATCTATTGCTGAAAGTAGAACAGTCTATGCTGGCAAAGTATCCTGAAATGCAGTCAGTTACAAGATGGTTCAACACGCATAAAGTGATATTTCCTCACAATATCTGTGTAATTTCCGTTCCATTCTTTGAAATGTATGTAAATTGGCTAGAATCTGTCTTGGAAATAAGTGAGATTCCCGGGAAAGATAAGATGTCTGACTTAATTGCAGAACGACTATGGACTATCTGGTGTATTTACCAACAGAATAAAGGAGCACAGCTCATATCTGCTAACACGAAATGCTATGACAAGGAGACTGGCAAAGTAATCTCAACTACTGACGGTCTGTGATATATCTACTTATTTACATATAGAAGGAGTAAATATGACCAAATTAGAAATTAAAGAAGTTAAGACAAAGAATGGTAAAGATGCAGTACAGTTCATCATTTACATTGATAATAGAGCTGCCTCAATAGTTATTGAAAGATCGGTAATTGAATCTATGGATGCAATGACATTCTGTAATGAAATATTGAAACCGAAATTCAGTCTGGCTGCTAAACTTTACTCAAATAAGTAAAGGAGGATAATATGGCAGCAAAGAAAGAAAGCAAAGTAATAGAACAGAAGATTGACTACAAAGACAGTTCATTGCATCAAGATTTCGCTGAAGTCAAGGTATTGCTCAGCATTCTGATTCGTGACCTTGATACTGTAACAAAGTTGATGAAGATTCGTTCAGGAGTTGACGTATGACATTACTAGAGTGGACAAAGGATCTGCTCAAAGGTGGCGTTGAACTGTTCGCTGATGAGAAAGAGATCCAAAGTAAGAATGGTGCAGTACTTAATAGAGACTGTCGTAAGTTGAGAGAAGTATCATTGGGAGTAATTTCAACTTCCAATGCTGAAGAATGGTATAGAATTTGCCGTCTTAATTGTCCAGCAGGAACAGTTATTGAACCGTACATTCCTAGTGTATGGGAAGATCTCTACAATGATACGACTGCCTTGGTACGAAATGCACTGACTAAGTCGCTCGTTGATGAACGTTCTGCAAAGTCAGCAAGTACTCTATTGAGTATTCTATCAAGACGTGACAAGGAACATTGGTCTGAAGATAAAGGTAAAGTAACTGCAACTGTATCTGATAAAGAAGGCAAGACAATTAACTTATCATATCAGGTTATATAATGAATTACAGACTTTGGGAAGATAAAGGCCACCCAGTAATTGCCAGATGGCAGAATGACTTCATCTTTAATAGGTACAATGATGATCTTGCTATAGCATGTACTGGCGTTGGTTGTGGTAAGACTTGTTCACTTGCTATATGGATCGTGCATCAATGCATGGATAAGCCAGGAATTAAAGGACTTATCGTAGCACAGTCATTTGGTGCATTAGAGAAAGTACTTGTGCCTGAGATCGTTGCGTTCTGTTCATATCTTGGTATCAATCCTTATGTAAAGGATAGAGGCAAAGAGATTAAGTTCAATAATGGTTCTGTGTTATACGGATTCAGTGCCGAGAACCCTAATGCAGTGCTTGGTATGTCAGAAGTTGCATTGCTAGCAATCGACGAGGCCGCCTATTGTAACGAAGACATATACAACTACTGTTGTGACCGTATGCGTGGTTCTAAATACAAGCCAATGGTCAGACTTATCTCATCACCTTCTGTGCTTGGTAGAGTCGAGAACTGGTTCAGCAGATTGTGTAAGAAGTATCCAAATAATGTTGTACATGCTACTGTATTGGATAGTGTCGACTTGGTCGGTCCTCAATTCCTACAGAAGTTAAAGGATCGTTACGGCGAAGGAACGAACATTTACAGACAGCAAGTACTTGGTGAGATCTTTGATACAGACATTGCTTCACAGATCATATTCCGAAGCGAGTTCCCTACATTCAAGCGAGACGACAATTCTGGTCTATACTTCCTTGGATATGACGCTGCTGGACTTGGTGCTGACTTCAATGAGATCGTCATAGTTGACAAGTGTGGAATGGTTGACTACAAGGAGATGCGTGAAGCAGATACATTCCAGATAGTTGACGCAATCAGTACATATCATGGTAAGTTCAACATTCAGAATATGTTCGCTGATGGTACTGGCGGATATTCCAAAGGACCATGCGATGTAGCGAAAGACAAAGGACTTGACATTACTGGCATTAACTTTGCTCAGAAAGCATTTGACTTCAATACATATCCAAATGCTAGAACAGAAATGTATCTTGAACTGGCAAAGGCAGTAAAGCAAGGATTCTGGGTAAATGACATCGTTAAGGAAGAGATGCTTGCTCAAGCTGTTACGATTAACGGCAGAGGTCTACAAGCATTGGTACCAAAGGAAGATGTCAAGAAAGTATTGGGCCACTCGCCTGACTTGTGTGATGCTGTGGCACTTGCTGTATATGCTATGAATCATACCGATCCTATTCCTGGTAAGATGAGTCAGAAAGAGATGGATAAAGTTGCAGAGGAGTACTTAGCATGGCACGATTATCTGTAAATCAGAAGATGAAGACACGGTTCCGCGGTAGCAAGGAATGGAAAGAATTCCGTGCATACATGCGAGACAAGCAGAAAGTGGATCCGATTACTGGTGCGAAATTGACGAGAATGGCTAACTTGCACCATAAGGATCTTAATGAAGATCATTACACAGACATTTCAGATGAATCTCACTTTGTCTTTCTCAATCAAGCAATGCATAAGACAGTTCACTCATTGTTCATAAAGAGCGATCCGAAGGCTTGGCGAAAGAGAGTACTAGCATTGATTCGTATCTTGAAGGATATGGAAAGGATTAACAGTGCCAATTGACTGCAGTAAATGTAATGGAAATTGCTGTAGACATGTAGTCGCTATGCTTGACAGAGGCGATGGTACTTGCAAATACTTCAATGAGCAGAATCATTTGTGCAATATCTATGAGAATCGTCCTTTGATATGCAATACAGACAGAATGTATGAAATGTTCTTTAAGGACGTGCCTCGTGAACGATATGATGAACTAAATCGAGAAATGTGTAACTATTTATGTAAAGAAGGAGGAGCTACACAATGATTAGCCCGCGTGAAATAATTAAAGAAGCATGCACAAGAATTAACCTTGTACCACGCCGTCAAGCACCACAAGGCGATGTACTTGAGAGCGGATATCGTCTATTGAAAGGCATAGTCTCTAAGTACAATTACGACAATCTCTTGGCATGGACGCAGAACAGCATAGTAGTTCAGAATAGTCAGAAGATTCATATCTATGATGAATCTGATACTTTGAGCGAACGACCTGACTATGATAAGATGCAGCACGTACATCTTGTAAATGTAGCAAGAATCAACAGCATCTATCTGCAGACAGAATCAGAAGAACTACATGCTAAGTTGGAATTTGTACCTGCAAGTGACTTTGATAAGTACTCAAGCGGTTCAAGAGTATTTACTTATACTCAGAAGTCAGAAGGCGAATGGCTCATTGAGATTAAGCCGGTAATCAGCAGAATGACTGGATATGAGTTGAAGATTCATTATAATGAAGGCATTGATTTTGACCTTGATACAGAACTGTTCATTCCTGACAATTATGTAGAATTGCTTATTGTTGCTCTTGCTCATAAGCTCGCATTGCAGTTCCCTAGACTGGATGACGCTCAAATGCAGCGATTGGAGAATGAAGTAAGAGTATTGGTAGACAATGTTCGTACGCCTAAGGCTGAAGACAGATTGATTGCTCGTTCAGATTACTTCGGATATGGACACCGATTGACTCAAGCAGAACTTCAAGCAGGTACTTATCTTTAAGGAGGACACATGGCATCTCAATGCAGACTTGTTGAGAACATTGCTGGTTCTATTACTAAGAGCAACCTAGTCAAAGTTGGTCTTGGAGAATCGGTGAACATGTTCCTTGAACGTCAGAACGCCAATGAACATTCTTGTTCTATGGTAATGAGAACTGTCCAAGGCGAAGTAAAGGCAGCAGATATCCCAGGTAAGTGCCGTGGTATGTACCGAGTATCAAGAGGATTGGACAATAAGCCAGTTCTCTATGCTGTGTATGACAACAGCCTTTACTTGATTACAGAAGAACATAGAGTACATCGCATTGCAGAAATTCCATCAGTTGGTACAGAATGCCATATGACAGAAACTGGTGGATATGGAAGTGCTCACCCACATTTGGTAATCGTTGATGGTTCAAATGTATATGCAGTAAATACCGGTCTTTCTGTTGGTGACCAGCAAATGGACTTCAGAACTATCGCATTGCCTAACCGAGTAAATTCCAATACATTGATTCATCCGACTCATGTTGCTTACTTGTATGGTTACTTGATTGTCAATGACGCTGGTACAGACGCATTCTATACTTCATATCAGTATCCATTTGAAATTGAAGATTCAGAGGATCCAGCATTCTATCTTAAGCGTGAACAGTTCATTAACTGGTGGATGAACCTAACAGATGAACAGAAAGAACAGTATAAGAGCGGTGAGTTGAGCAACCCAACCTATCAAGAATTCATTGATGGTACTGCTGATGATACGCCTGAGAAGTATGACGTATTCCGTATTGGTACAGTTGAATACGCAAAGTATGGATTCGTTACTTACTCAGAATGGTGTCCTGACAATACGATTGCCCTCTGCTCTAACGGTTCAAAGCTCTATACATTTGGCGAACGTTCATGGCAAGTATTCTCATATAATGATGACAAGAACAATCCAT
>Ga0310697_10005448_pt1 | contig 12284 bp, 14 predicted proteins | sample 172DNAGHGlowgp2_FD_203883 | JGI IMG/M metagenome (GOLD analysis project Ga0310697, IMG submission 203883) | Sheep rumen microbial communities from Palmerston North, Manawatu-Wanganui, New Zealand - 1728 DNA GHGlow gp2 (v2) (version 2) | ecosystem: Host-associated > Mammals > Digestive system >... | reverse complement strand
TACAATTACGCAATTGGTCGTAGAAAATGTACAACAGCTGTTGTAAAGTTATATGCTCAAGGATGAGGAACTTTCATCGTTAAGACAGCTAGTGGTAAAGAAGTACCTTTAAAAGAATATTTCGGAGGAAATACACATTTATATGAAAATGCAATCGCTCCATTTAGCGTTATCGCTCCTGAAGCATACAAAAAATTTGATGCACACATTCGTGTATTAGGTGGAGGTATTGCAGGACATTCTGATGCTATTAAATTAGGATTTGCTAGAGCATTAATTGAATGGAATTCAGACTTAAGACCAACTTTGAAACCTTACGGACTTCTAAAGAGAGATCCAAGAATCAAGGAAAGGAAAAAGCCAGGTTTGAAAAAAGCCAGAAAAGCTCCTACATGGTCAAAGAGGTAATTATTATCTTATTATATGAAAAAGCGTTCTTCTACAGAAGGACGTTTTTTTGTTTTTAGGACAACCCGGATTCTGTATTAATGACTGACTAGAATTGAAATGATGAACAGAATGAGAATGGAGTAGACCCCGGGTTGAATTAAGAGAAAATGCCTAAGATTCTCAGCTTAGCTGAGTAAACTTCTCTACGCTCAGAATAACTAAATTTATGCAGCTTTTTTCTTTTTAGTTTTGATATCTCACATAGTTTCAAGTAATTCTTTGCTTGTCTGATGTTCTATATCAAATTTCTTTTTTTTGTTTAGTCTTTCTATTACAACATTTGTTCATTCTTTTTTATACCATTTTGTATAGTGTTTAGCTACAGCAATTAATCATACTAAAGCTTTTGTCTCATCAAAAACAGCACAAGTTGCTTCACATATTCATAGATATGTATTAAAATTTTTTGCATCTTTTTTAATATCCTCCTTTAGCTTTTCATCTGTGAGTAATTTTGGTTTATCTAAAATTCATAATTCAACTAGAAATCTACAAGGAATCTCTTCTATAGTTGCATATTTTAATGCATTATCTTTTCATTCTTTTATAAAATTTTTAGTTCCGTGATATATTTTTTCTCAGACTCAAAATGTTAACATGTTAGCATATCTTAGCCAAGTACTTATACTAATTGAATGTCTTTTATAGATTTTTAGCTTTTGTTCTTCAGTCATTAAGTTCCAAGTTTTTTTTAACCAGTTAATCGCACTATTTTCTTCAAGCTGATCAATAAAACTATTGAATCATTCTTTTTTTTCTTCATCTTCGATTTTATCAAAAATTTCAGTTGATTTTTCTCATATTTTTTGAGCTGTTTCTAGATTAGACATGATATTTTGAAAATAATATAAATATGAAATATTTACATTATTATAATCAGAAAATTTTAATTATCAAAAAAACGGGGACTTTTTTTGGATCCCGTTATTATGAATAAAATTTAGAATAATCCTAATTGTTGAGGTTTCTCAAATTCTTTTTTCATTTCAGTCAAAGGCTTTTCTAATCCTTTGATTCAATTTTGATTACAAATGATATCTATATACTTACTTCCATCGAAATTGAATTTGAAATTATCTAATTTAGTATCACCTAAATCGAAATATGCAAGTTGAATCATTTTTTTGGAGAAAAATGCATCATCCTTTTGACTTCATAAAATTGATGATTCAGAATTATCTAGTTCATCTAAATGATCATACATATTTTCAATAGTTCCATAATGCTGAACTAAACTTTGAGCTTTTTTCTCTCAAATTCATGTTACTCATTTGATATTATCTGCATTATCTCCTAGTAATGCCAAATAATCTACTATGTACTGTGGTTCAAACCCAAATTCAGCTAAAAAATCTTTTTTCTGATACGGTAAATCTTTCACAGGATCAACGATAAAAACTCAATCATCTAGTAACTGTTTCAAATCTTTATCAGCGGAATAAATATATAATGATAAATCTGGATCTTTATACTGTTTCACCAATGTGGCAATTACATCATCAGCTTCATATCCTGGTGCTATCTGTGATCTAATTCAAAGCTGATCTATTATATTCTGGATGATTGGAATTTGAGATTTGAAATCATCATCCATCTTCTTTCTAGTTGCCTTATAATCAGGAGCTAATTCATGACGAAAAGTTTTTTGTTGTGCATCTCGTGTAATAGCTATGAAATCTGGCTTCTTATTGAGACGTTTGAGCAGCATACGCAAAAATCAATATACAGCGTTAATATTCTGTCATTCAGAGTTTCTCATCTCTGGAAATGCATAATATGCACGGTACAGAAAGGCAAATCAATCGAATATAAAGAAGTTTTTCATTATGTGTGGTGGATGTGTAAAGTGTTGACAACCCCCTCTGGCCTACGGCCACCTCCACCTGACAGGGGAGAAAATGCTATTTAGAGTTTTGCTCCCTGTTAGGGGAGCTGTCACGAAGTGACTGAGGGGTTGTTTAAAATCTAAGCGATTATTTCATCTAGTTGTTTATGTAATTCTTCCAAGTTCCCATCATTATTAACTACATAATCTGCCATAGCTATGCAGGCATTGATATTCTGCTTACTTGGATCTGAATTTTCACTTTCTAAGCGTTCTTGCTCTTGGAATTTTTCAAAAGATACGAAATCTGAAGCACTTTTTCTAGCGATAGCTCTCTCAAATCTGAGTTTCTGGTCAGCATTTACAGCCAATAGAATGAAATCAGAATTTTTTTTGAGACTTTCTACTTCTCCAATTGCACGAATTGACTCGATGATAGCATCTTTACCTGCTGTTTGAGCCTGTGCAAAAAGCTGATCAGTGATATATGAAGGTCAATGATTAGCACGTAAATCATTAGCGACTTCACGCATACTATCTCTGTCTAAAGGAAGTCATCTTCTCTCTATCTCTTCAGTTAAAAATCAGCGTACTGAATAATGAGCAAATCATTTTTTCTCTACTAGATAATTAACGATTTCTCATTTACCTGCAGCCTGTGGACCAGTAATTCAGATGATTTTCATGAGTTGAAAATGAAAAGTAAAACTTTTATTGGTAATATTGTACAAATTTTTGTTTTATAAACAAATAAAAATCTAATTGAAAAATAGTGCTAATTTTGTTATAGTTTCTCTAGATTTATATTCTTTTCTTGAGAATGTTATACTTTGTCCCAACTCCAATCTGAAATAAAGAAGATATAACTTTGAGAGCCCTTAGACTTTTGAAAGAGATAAATGTATTGATATGTGAGGATACAAGAACAGCAAAGAAGTTATTATCGATGTATGATATTTCTATCACTTGAAAGGAATTTTTTTCAATTACGAGTTTTACATCCCAAGGGAAACTTGGATTTTACGCCAAATTATTACAGGAAAATGATGCTATAGTTATCTCTGAAGCATGAACGCCATGATTATCTGATCCAGGAAAATCTTTGATTCAACTTTGTAATGAAAATAACATTCAATTCACAATCCTGCCTGGTGCAAATGCATTAGTTCCATCTATTGTAGCAGCAGGATTTGATACTACAGAGTTTACTTTCATCTGATTCTTACCTCAAAAGAAGTGAAGGCAGACGGCTTTAAAAGATATGATTTCCAGGGATATCCCAACATTCTTTTATGAGTCAGTTCATAGAATGCCAAAGCTTTTAGAGGAATTAAAAAGTCTGAATTTCGACTGAAAAATATTCATTGCTCGTGAAATTAGTAAGGTTTTTGAGCAGTTCTTTACCTGAAGTCTAGCTGAGTGTGAGGAATTTATCAAATCGTGAAAAATAGTAATTAAAGGAGAATTTGTAGTTTGAATCTCCAATAAATAGTTAGTATTGACTTTTATATAAAATATGTTATACTAAGGATTGCTTTAGTTTATTTTTCACATCATGAAAAAAACATTATTGCCATTATTAGTTGGAGCTAGTATGATGATTTCCACACCTGCTTCGGCTGAAAAAATCCAAAAATCAAAAAGAGAAATCACCCAAACTTTATCCATAGACGAAGATCACTCGAGAATCGAGGATATGAAACTTCGTCAGGAGCACATTCAGAGGTTAGTTTCTCAGATTAAGGAACCTATTATTCTCTGAGATCCGGCACAACCTAATGCTTCCATTACCATAGATGATGGATATGGAAAAGAAAGTATAGAATATATGTTAGATTTATTTGAAAGAAAATGAGTTAATGCTACATTCTTCGTAATAGGAGACTGTCTAAAAAAATATCCAGATTTATGGAAAAGGGCAGTTGAGCATTGACATGAAATCTGTAATCATACAGCGCATCATGATAAATATTTCAAGACATGAATTGAAGTTGAACGTTTTGAGAGTGAACTTTTATGATGGGAAAGAGATGTAAAAGCTGTTCTCTGAGAAGAATATTTAGCTAGGATGAAGAGAGATTTTCCATTTTTCCGTTTCCCATGAATGCATTGAATTAGAGTAAAAGCATATCTCGATATTCTCAAAAATCACGGATATATTCCTATTGGATGGAACTATACAAGTAATCCAACCGATGGTAGAGTGAATAATGGAGATATATATCTATGGCATTTCAATAATAGGGATACAGCTAATGTTAGAAAGAATTTAGAGATGATTCTAGAGAGTAATAAACAGCCTAAAACAGTTTCAGATATTATTACATCTGAAGGTTATGAAGAGCCTATTTGATGGCATAATGTCTACAAGAAGAAGAAAGAATCAAAAAAATAATATAGAGAAATCCCCAGGATATACCTGGGGATTTGTTTTCTTTGATTGATTAGTTAGTTTTCATTTGTTCTTCCTTTTCCTTTAACCACTCTTGGTATTCTGATTCATCTAACCTAGTTAGACGATATTTGTCGTTGTGGCGGAAAAGACTCCACAAATTATTCTTTTCATCCTTAATCACGTAGTAAGGATATTTGTTAATGTCTGTACGATTTAAGTCTCTAGATACTAGGATTAGAGTGCTATCTCCAGCATTAACGATTGAATCTCCAGGTGCCGTATTCAGGAATAATATGCTAGTTAGCGAGGTAGGAAACCCATCAAAATGTAATGTTGAGTTTCTTTCCATATTCACCATCTTCTGATAAAATTTATTATCAGTCTCTGAGGCATATTCCACCTGGGAATAGTAACGTTTTTGGTAGGATGATATAACACAATGAACTCCCACCTGGAAGCCTGCTAAAAACGTAAATAAGGCCACCAATAAAACACAAATAGTTTTCATAATATTAACCATTTTATTTTTGTTATTTTAAGGATCTTGGTCTCTCGACCATTATTTAGCTCTCTAGCTGAAAAGAATATATACATTTTATCAATAAAGTCAATATTTGTTAAAATTTCTGATTTCTCTTGTTTTTCTCTTTAAAAACTATAAGTTCAAATCAGTTTATTTTGTATAAATAAAAAATGACATTATTAGAACAAATTACAGAAGATTATAAACAGGCTATGAAAAATCACGAAGAAGTGAAAAAACTGGCTTTGAACTACTTATTAGCTCAGATCAAGAATAAAAAGATTGAATTACGCGCAGATCCTACAGATGATGATGTGATTGCAGTTATCAAAAAGGAAATTAAGTCATTAAATGAAACTTTATTATTCTTAGAAAAAGCGAATAAAACTGATGAAATAGCTATAGAAACTCAGAAAAAAGAAATTTTGGAATCATATTTACCAGCTATGTTATCTAGAGAGCAAACTGAAGCTTTAATAGATGAAACAGTTGCTAAACTTTGAATTACAGACCTAAAAACTCAGAGATGACTACTTATGAAAGAATTGATGGCAAATCACAAGAGTGAATTAGATGGGGCTGTAGTAAATGATATTATCAATTCTAGACTATAATTTTTTATTTTTATATTAAAAATTTTTATATATGACTGATAATGAAAAACCAATTTCAGAAAAACAATCTATGAAAAAAAAACTGATCCATAATCTGATAGAATTAGTTATATGACTCATATTATTAGGAATGTGTTATGTGTATCTTCAGTCTCATCCAGCAGAGAGAATTAGCTTTTTCTCATGATATAAGGTAATCTACCAGCAGACTGAAATATTCTTCCAAAATTTATTTGGTAATAACGGAGAATGGCTTAAACAGAAATATAATTTGGAATCTTATTACCAAGTAATGATTACTCAGGCAGAAGAGAAACCATGTATAGACTCAGAACTTGTTAAGGATTTGCATGAAACATATGAAAAATTACAAGACGAGCCAAAGAATACATTAGAACATACATTACAGAAATATATAGATAAACAGTACGAATTCGATGAGGAACTAAGAAAAGAATGTCCCGTAGAGAATGAAGATTTAGAAATTCCTGAGGCAGTAGAAGAAATCTCTCCAGATGCACAAATTATGTAAAATCCAATTAAATTAAAATTCCACGCTTTAAGCGTGGTTTTTTAAAAATATTCTATATAAAAAACGGAAGATTAGGGATTCGAACCCTAGATTCGCATAAACGAATACACGTGTTCGAGACGTGCGCCATCAACCACTCGGCCAATCTTCCTCTTATGTATAGAGATATATACAAATTTCTCTATATTTTTCAATTTTTCTTTGAAAAAAACTCCTCAAACTGAGGAGTCTACATATTTTTATTTAATACCTTTTTATGCAGCTGGTGCTTGAGTTGGCTGCTGGATATCTCCAGGTTGAACTTCAGGAGCAGCTGGCTGAGCAGGAGCAACTGGTTGAGCAGGAGCAACTGGTTGAGCAGGAGCAACTGGCTGAGCAGGAGCAGCTGGCTGAGCAGGAGCAGCTGGCTGAGCAGGAGCAGCTGGCTGAGCAGGAGCAACTGGTTGAGCAGGAGCAACTGGTTGAGCAGGAGCAGCTGGCTGAGCAGGAGCAACTGGTTGAGCAGGAGCAACTGGTTGAGCAGGAGCAGCTGGCTGAGCAGGAGCAGCTGGCTGAGCAGGAGCAGCTGGCTGAGCAGGAGCAGCTGGTTGAGCAGCAGGAGCTGCTGTATCTAATGGAGCATTAGCTTCATCCATTACTTTTTGTGCATCCTTGCTAGAGAATCCTGATTTAAAATTAGTCCACATATTTGAGAAAAATCCTTTTGTTTTATCTCAAGCATCACTTAGTGTATCTTTAGCTCTTGCTCACAAATCTTGAGCCTTTGCTGATGCTTTTTCTTGTAGATTTGCTACACCTTGAGCTCATTTTTCTGGTAATACAGCTCAAGCAACTCAATTAATAGAGTCTTTTGCAACACCTCATGCTCATGCTACTACACTTTCTGTAGCTCATGTAGCTCATTTAACTACATTCTCTCAAGCATTTGTTGCAGTTTCTGCAGTATTTCCTACTACATTTGCTGTTGTACCTACTGTTCATTCAACTACAGCTTTACCTCATTCTACAACTCAATCTGCTGATGCTGCATTATTAAACGTATCAGAAACTCAAGATTTCAAATCCTGTCATACTGTTTTTACTCCACTTACAGTATCTTCTCATGATTGTTTTAGTGTATCTCATCATTGTTGAAATGTAGATTGAACAGATTCAACTGATTGAGATGCTGCAGATTTTACTCAGTCAACTCCAGCTTGACCTACTCATTTTACTGCACCTATTCATTTATCTGTCACATTATTTACTGTATTCTTACTATCATCAATCAAAGAATCAGTAGCAGGAGCGGCTGGTTGTTCGGCAGCAGGAGCAGCTGGTTGTTCAGCAGCTGGATTATCAGCTAAAAGTGATTGTAATCAATCTGTTTGGAATCCTGGATTTCCATTACCAGAATTTTCTGTAGCTGGAGCTACATTATTTTCAGCTACTGGTTCAGCAGCAGGTTGATTTGCAGTAACTTCTGTAACAGGAGTTGTAGCGCTTGCATCTTGTGCAGGAGTTACAGGAGTTCCTACATTTTGTTCATCTTGTGTTTGTGTCATAATTAATGTTTAATAAAATAAACCTAAATGAATTATAAACAAAAAAATTTTTTATGCAAATTTTTGAAGACTTTTTTATTTTTACATTTTTTCACTTGTATAAAATACCTGAAAAAATAGATTAAAATCAGATTTATAATAACTTTTGTAATGCAAGAAATTGTTTATGAATGAAAATGATGAGATAGAATTGATTCGCGATTGAGCTGACAATTTTCATATTCCAGAAATTTTTTTCATCATATTATTGAAAGAGGATGAATTCAAGCAAATGGGAAAGTAGTGAAGAAATCATATAAACTAAAATCTGGAGATAAGGTTCAAATAGATGAATTAGAGCGTTATTTGTCACCTATTATTTTAGACGAAGCAGAAGAAATAGAAATTCCAATTATTCGTGAGGAAGAAGATTATATTATATTAAATAAGCCGAAATGAGTACTTTCTCATCCAAATAGTATTCGAGATGCAAAAAAACCATCAGTTGTTGCATTCCTTTATCAGCATTATAAAGATTTACCTAGTTATGGAAATTTTATTAGAGCTGGGTTAGTTCATAGATTAGATAAAGATACGGATTGACTGATGATTGTAGCAAAAACAGAGAAATGACTCCAGCATTTCAAATCTCTTTTCCAAGAGAAGTCAGAATCTTCTAGTTTGGAAGAAAAAGAATCTACTCCACTTCAGAAATATTATTGTGCTATTTGTGAAATTACTCCTAAATGAGCAGAATTTCTTCAAGAAATAAAAAAAATCTGATTACCTTATTATATACAGGAAACTGTTGTGGCAAAAGTTCCGAATTGTACTCCTAAGATATGAATTACAAAAATTCTTAGTTTTGAAGAATTATGAAATTGATTAGTGAAAATGCAGTTGCAGATTCTTACATGAAGAACTCATCAGATTAGATACCATTTATCTAATCATTGATTGCCAATCCAGTGAGATTATTTATATGGAAAAGAGGATGAAAAAATCCCAATGCAGCTTACAGCTCGGAAACTAGAGTACTTGGATTTAAACAATAATATGCAAGTTGTTGAAATATAGAACTTGACTTAATAACAAAAATACATACATTGACATCAATGCTAATTTTGGCAGAAAAGTAAAAAGGCAAAAGAATTATGAACAGAAAGATTGATTACGGACGTTTTCCTAGATTGAAAGAAACCGTAGAGAATTGCGGGCTAGAAACCCCAGAAGAGCAAGAGCGTGCATTTAAGTCATTAGTAGACTGCTTGGTCTCCAAGATGGTTTGCAAATCTGATGGAACTATTGTAAGTTGTAGAAACACATGTCTGAGTTACTTTGCTCAGATCTGTCCTCATCTTGAGCAGGAAGAACTCGAGTTAATGATCAATTCAGTAGAGTCTTTTTATCAAAGATTTATCTTTGCACCTTGTGAGAAAGCGAAATCTTTGTATTCGTATTTCGATAAATTGAAAGTTAAATCTAAGTTCAAGAATGTACGAATTTCTGAACTTTATGATGATTATCGTCAACAAACGGGCTACTCTCCATATGAGAAAGTATCGAAGGAGGAGATCGATGATTTCATCAACGGTGTTGAACCATCTATGTACGCTATGGCTTAAAATCTACTGGTGTGGAGTTTATCTTCACACCTTTTTCTTGACTTAATTTATAATATTTATATAATAGTAAAAATATTTATATTGGAGTTTTCATTCTATGAATAAATTCAAATTAGCATTATTCGTAATTATCTCTTGAATATCGCTTTTTTGAAGTTTTTCATTTGCATGAAATACTTTTGTTCTAAATGTACTCGGAACTCAATTAGAAATTCTAGTAGATCAGCGTTCGAGTGTTTGAGAATATAGAGACTGAAGGGCAGGGAATTCTTTAATTCTACAGCAAGAAGTTGTAAATCAAAATAATTTTGATCTAATCTCAGAATTAGATAAAGCTAAGACAGAGCAAGAAAGATTAAAAGTTATAGACCAGTATATTAAGTCTTTAAACAATACCATAGCTAATGGAAATAATTTGTGAAACTATGAACAGTCCCAAGTAGATTATTATAATAATGAAGCCAAAAAATGTGAAGCACCAATAAAATGAAAAAATTCAGAATTTTCTAATGCTGTAAATAATTATAATTATGAAAAGGCTGAATCTATTTCAAAAGAAATAGCAGAATTACGTGCATGTGTAGCCAGAAATGAGGTTTATGCAAAGGCTCATGCATCATATGCATCCACATCCAAATCATTAAGTACTCTCAAAAATAGAGTAGATTATTTGTCTAAAAATAGAGAAAAAATAGCTAAATATTATGAAATTTTGAAACCAGATTTATTGAAAGAACTTTACGATATTTCAAAGACAGTGAAGGATTTTTAGTAAATCAATTTGGTTTGATTTTTGTAGAGATTATAATATAGTTAAGCAGTGAAGTTTTTTATGTTGAGAAGGTTAGCTAGACTATGGTCTTTTTGATAACATTCTTTATGTTTACCTTATTCTCCACGTTTTTCTATTTGATAGGATTGTGGTATTTGGCGTTGTTACCATTAGCAGTGCTTGTTTTTATGATGTCTCATGGAATTAAGAATATTTTTACGTGAATAAAATTGGAAATTTTACGGGAAAAATGGAGTCTGATTTTGATTTGGCTGATTACTATGATTGGACTTTCATGAATCTTATTTTTTGTGTGAATTAAAGAAATATCAGTCTATATGTCATTGCTTATCATTAATATTTTATTGATGTTTGCATCACATATTTTTGACTATGAAGATGGAAAGTTGATATTTGAAATATGAGCATGGCTTATGGTGGTAATAATCATTTGAACTGTCTTATTTTCATCATGATTCCCAGCTTTTTTTGATGCAGTATTACTAATGGCTAGTTTGATGCTTTGAGTTTATACGTTTTTACAATTTATTATATGAATATTCTATCCAACCGATGAAAAGTGGCTGTATGAAATAGTGATTTTATGAGCCATTGTACTTGGATGAAGTATGATTAATCATTTCTACCCAGCTGAATGGGTGTTTGCTTTGTGATTCCTTATTTTAGCATTAGTGTTTTGTGGAATCTATATCGTTCAAAATCGAGAGATGCCAAAACAACAAACAGCAAGAATTTCAGTTCGTAGAATATTAGCAGGAGAAAGAATATTCAAAAAGTTAAATATTCCACAGCGAAAAATATCTTTACACGAATGGTTAGAAAAAAGTCCAAAACGATTTGATGGTGTTTTTGAGTTTTTCAATATCGGATTGTTAATTTTTCTTCTTTTATTCTTTTTCTGGTGAGTATTTACTTCATCAGAAGTACATTTGTGACTTGGATACTGGCTATGAATCGCATTATTCTTGATAAATACATTTTTGCTCAAGAGAATTTGATATGCGACAGATGTTTCAAGATTTGCGTTGGCATTAATTGCAAATTTTGTACTTTATTCAATTCTATTGATAAGTGGATCAAGCATAGAATCAATTTTACCATTCTTAATTGTGCGGTGATTCTTATGTCAAATTGCATTATTCTTTGTAGATCGTATTAATCTCACGCTTTTCTCAGATAAAGATTTTGTATATTGGATGGTAGTAACATTTATAGCATTCATATGTAACATAATATTATTATGTCGCGTAAATTTGCCGGGACAATTCTTATTCTCTGTAATATTTGTTTACGTTGGAGGAGAGTTAGCTTTGATGTATTATATTTTCCATTTCTTAAATGAGAGGAGAGAAAGAATAGCTAATGCTGAAGCGGAAGAAAAGAAAATTCTAAAGGAGTTAGCTAGTAGCGATATTGAAAGTGAAGATTAATAAAAATCCCTCATTTGAGGGATTTTTTAATATGTCTAGTCTATATTTATAGTTTCTACATTAATTCATAGGGAAGTTTTACTGTTATTTTCCTTTAATCTATCTCGATTAATTGTTTTTAAATCGAGAATGTCAGTTTTTATAATTTCATGGTTGAATGATGTATTATTATAAGTATTCCTTGCAGAACGAAGAAAATATCACTGGGTAGATGATTTATTTATGTAAACCAAAAACACTAATATACAGAACAGCACGGCCAATAAAAGCATTCAAATTTCTACTAGAGTAACAAATTCTTTTTTTACTCTATATTGATTTAGCCAACTCTGATATTGTTGATGAAACTTTCATTCACTAGAAAGGACTAGTTTTTTTATTAAATCACCCCTCATTAAACCACTTTTCATTAAATTAGGACTATATTATTATAAATCAGATTTTTTATTTTATTTCATAAACTACAGATACATCTAATGTAAGTTTCATCTCTCATAATTCAATAGCTCATCATCACATCTCAGCTTCTTCATCAACATCATCATAAGACATTTTAGTCATGGCGTAATTCGCA
>Ga0310697_10005447_pt1 | contig 12285 bp, 9 predicted proteins | sample 172DNAGHGlowgp2_FD_203883 | JGI IMG/M metagenome (GOLD analysis project Ga0310697, IMG submission 203883) | Sheep rumen microbial communities from Palmerston North, Manawatu-Wanganui, New Zealand - 1728 DNA GHGlow gp2 (v2) (version 2) | ecosystem: Host-associated > Mammals > Digestive system >... | reverse complement strand
AAATTGCAATTAAGCTGACTGGATGGCGTAACAAGTGCTATCCGTTGGCTGTTTATGCAGGAAAGAAAAAAGTATGGGAAGGGATGACATACGCGACATTAGGATATGTTCATCTATATATCGACAAACCCGTATCAAGCAATGAGATGACCATAAAAATGTTAGGTCCTGTCGTCAACAGTTCAGCTTTCGGTGATACAAAGGAACTCGCCGGTGGTAATGCTGGAGAATTGGACCGCTTTATCACAACAAAGGGAAAAGTGGAATTGAGGGTAGTAGAAGTAGACTTTTTAGAAAAAAAAGATAAGTAATGAAGAAGACAATCGTTTTATCAATAGTTTTGAGTTCTGTGTTTGCCATTTATGCTCTTTTGGCAAATGCACAGACAGAGAGGAGATTCACCTTGCCAAACTCATTAGACGGGAAATCTACATTAGAGTGCTACCTGCCGGTAAATCCAACAGGAAGAGCAGTGATAAGCTGTCCGGGAGGCGGCTATTCCCATTTGTCATTACAGAATGAAGGACATGACTGGGCTACATATTTTAATGAGATGGGAATTGCCTATTTTGTACTGACATACCGAATGCCCAATGGAGATAGAAATATACCGTTGTCTGATGCGTTTAATGCCATCAAGACCGTCCGTGACAGTTCGTCGGTATGGAATATTAATCCTTATGATGTAGGGATAATGGGCTTTTCTGCAGGAGGTCATCTGGCATCTACTGTAAGTACGCATGCACCATGGGAAAGCCGTCCGGATTTTTCCATCCTTTTCTATCCTGTTATCTCCATGAAAGAAAGTGACACACATAAAGGATCTGTTATCGGCTTTTTAGGTGATGCCCGTTCCGACGAAAGATTGGTAAATGAATATTCTAATGACCGCCAAGTACGTTGTCATACGACTCCTCCAGCTATTATCCTGTTGGCGAATGACGATCGTGCGGTTCCTCCAGTGACCAATGGAGTCGCTTATTATTCTGCCATGCGAAATCAAGGAAATGAATGTTCAATGTTCATCTATCCTTCAGGAGGACACGGATTCGGTTTCAGAAGTAGTTTTAAATATCATGACCAAATGATTAGTGACCTGACTTCGTGGCTAAAGAATTTAAAGAGTCCTCAAAAAGATGCCATACGTGTTGCATGCATTGGGAACAGTATTACTGAGGGTTCAGGAATTCCAATGTCATCACAATTCGGTTATCCTGCCCAGTTACAGAGAATAATGGGGAATAAATATCATGTGAAGAATTTTGGTGTCGGCGCTCAGACTCTATTGAATAAAGGTGATAATCCATATATGAAACGGCCTGAATGGAAAGGAGTCCTTTCGTTCAATCCTAATATTGTGGTGATAAAACTTGGTACTAACGATACAAAACCACAAAACTGGCAGTTCAATAAAGAATTTCAGCATGACCTTTTGGAAATGATAGAGGAGTTACAGCAGCTTCCTGCTCATCCTCGTATATTGCTCGCTCATCCCATTCGCGCCTTTAAGTCTACTTGGGAAATCAATGACAACATCATTGTAAATGAATTAATTCCAATCATCAATCAAGTAGCCAAAAAGAAAAAGCTGCAAGTGATAGATTTACACGAAGCTATTACTGATGAGAAGATGCTTCTTGATGATGGTATTCATCCAAATGAGAAAGGCGCACAAAGAATAGCAGAAGTCGTGGCAGAAGCTATTCGCCAGTAGCCTTGCCATCTTGTCAGTAAGTACGTGCCATTATTGTCATACAGACATTTTGGCACGGTTTTCGTATAGGAAGAGTTGAAAGTAATAAATATTTTAAAATATATAAACTATGAACATTAAACCGTTAGCAGATCGCGTGCTGGTAGTTCCAGCAGCCGCAGAAGAGAAAGTTGGTGGAATCATTATTCCTGATACAGCAAAAGAAAAGCCATTACATGGTAAAATTGTTGCCGTTGGTAATGGTACAAAAGATGAAGAGATGGTCTTGAAAGCAGGTGATGAAGTACTTTATGGCAAATATGCCGGTACAGAACTTGAGTTTGAGGGTGAGAAGTATCTGATTATGCGTCAGAGTGACGTTCTTGCTGTTTTAGGATAATATTGTTGAAATATAAAAAATAATTATTGTTATGGCAAAAGATATAAAATTCAATATTGAAGCTCGTGAGCTTTTGAAGAGTGGTGTAGACCAGTTGGCAAATGCAGTAAAGGTTACATTAGGTCCGAAAGGCCGTAATGTTGTCTTGGAGAAGAAGTTCGGTGCTCCTCAGATTACTAAGGACGGTGTAACTGTAGCAAAAGAGATTGAACTTGAAGACAAGTTCGAGAATACAGGAGCCCAGCTTGTTAAGAGCGTAGCTTCAAAAACCGGTGATGATGCAGGTGACGGTACAACTACTGCAACCATTCTTGCTCAGGCAATTGTGAATGAAGGTTTGAAGAACGTTACAGCAGGTGCTAATCCAATGGATTTGAAGCGTGGAATTGATAAGGCTGTAAGTGCTGTTGTTAAGTATATTGCTGATGTCTCTGAGAAAGTTGATGACAACTATGATAAAATCGAGCAAGTTGCAACAGTCAGTGCCAATAATGACCCGGAGATTGGAAAGCTGCTTGCTGATGCCATGCGTAAGGTAAGTAAAGACGGTGTCATCACTATTGAAGAATCAAAGAGCCGTGACACTCATATTGGTGTTGTTGAAGGAATGCAGTTTGACCGTGGATATCTGTCAGCATACTTTATTACAGATTCAGACAAGATGGAGTGTGTCATGGAGAATCCGTATATTCTTATCTATGACAAGAAGATTTCTAACATCAAAGATTTCCTGCCAATCCTTCAGCCGGCAGCAGAGAGTGGTCGCCCATTGCTCGTGATTGCTGAGGATGTTGATTCAGAGGCATTGACAACACTCGTTGTGAACCGTCTGCGTGGAGGTCTTAAGATCTGTGCAGTGAAGGCTCCAGGTTTCGGTGACCGTCGTAAGGCAATGCTTGAGGATATTGCCATATTGACTGGCGGTACTGTAATCAGTGAGGAAAAAGGACTCAAGCTTGAACAGGCTACACTTGAAATGCTCGGTACATGTGATAAGGTGACTGTTGATAAAGATAACACCACGATTGTCAATGGTGCTGGTTCTAAGGAAGCCATCAGCGACCGTGTAGCTCAGATCAAGAATGAGATTCAGAACACCAAGAGTTCTTATGACAAAGAGAAACTTCAGGAGCGTCTTGCTAAGCTCGCTGGTGGTGTTGCCGTTCTTTATGTAGGTGCTAACAGCGAGGTTGAAATGAAGGAGAAGAAAGACCGTGTTGACGATGCTCTCTGTGCAACTCGTGCTGCCATTGAAGAAGGTGTTGTTGCTGGAGGTGGTACAACATATATTCGTTCTTTAGGTGTATTGAAAGACCTGAAGGGAATCAATGCTGATGAGCAGACAGGTATTAACATCGTTGAGCGTGCAATTGAAGAGCCGTTGCGTCAGATTGTCATCAATGCAGGTGGCGAAGGTGCAGTTGTAGTTCAGAAGGTTCGTGAAGCAGATGGAGATTTCGGTTACAATGCCCGTACGAACGAATATGAGGATTTACGTGCTGCTGGTATCGTTGATCCTGCTAAAGTTGCACGTGTGGCACTTGAGAATGCAGCTTCAATTGCAGGAATGTTCCTGACAACAGAGTGTCTCATTGTAGACAAGCCAGAGAAAGAACCAGCAATGCCAATGGGCGGTGCTCCAGGAATGGGTGGCATGATGTAAACTCTTAAAAGAGCTTAGACATAATAAAAGAAGTCGGATACTTAATAAAAAGTATTCGACTTCTTGTTTTTTTTTGTATTTTTGCAACCATGAAACTACTAATAAATTTATATAAGGAGTGGAAAGGCTGTGAACCTGTTAAAACAGAACGATTAACAGGGTCGGGCAGTAATCGGGAATATTACCGCATGTATGACGATGACGGTCATAGTGTAGTAGGTGTAATCGGTACGAGCAGAGATGAGAATCATGCTTTTATCTACCTTTCAAATCATTTTGAGAGACGTCAGCTGCCAGTTCCTCATATTCTTGCTGTGTCAAAGGATGAATCCCGCTATATACAGACAGACCTTGGCAATATATCTCTTTTTGATGCTATTCGTGGAGGTCGTGAAGCGGGTGGACGATACAATCAATATGAAAAATCATTATTGGTCAAAACAATCAGAGAATTGCCCAACATACAGTTACGTGGAGCACGTGAGCTTGAATGGTCGAACTGTTATCCTCAACCAGAGTTTAATCAGGATAGCGTGCTGTTTGACCTTAATTATTTTAAGTATTGTTTCCTTAAGGCTACAGAGTTAGATTTTCATGAGCTAAAATTAGAGGCTAATTTCAGGATGTTAGCCAAAGATCTTACATCAGAGCCATGTGAGAGTTTCCTCTATAGAGATTTTCAAGCCAGGAATATCATGCTTGATGCTGATGGTAATCCACAGTTTATTGATTATCAGGGAGGTCGTAAAGGTCCATATTATTATGATCTTGCATCCTTCTTATGGCAGGCTTCCGCCCGTTATCCCAATAAACTGCGTCGTGAGTTGATATATGAGTATTATCATTCTTTGAAGAATTATACGGAAGTACCATCCGAACGTCACTTCGTCGAACGTTTGACTTTATTTGTCCTGTTCCGCATTTTGCAAGTGCTGGGAGCCTATGGATTCCGTGGATATTTTGAAAGGAAGAAACATTTCTTAGACAGTATTCCACCAGCTATTCAGAATCTACGTGAGCTTCTCGGTACAAGAATTGAAGGTACATATCCTTACCTTTTTAATGTGTTGCATCGCCTGACGGAACTTCCCCAGTACACACAGATAGAACAACCTGTGACTTCGCGTGCCGATGGATATAGAACAACAAACATAAATGTATATAAACCGCATCCACAAGATGGTCCGGCTACTTATTCAAAATATGATGGGAAAGGTCCGTTAGTTGTTCGTGTCTATAGTTTTTCATATAGGAATGGTATACCAGAAGATCCGTCAGGCAATGGTGGGGGATATGTCTTTGATTGTCGAAGTACTCACAATCCCGGTAGATATGAACCTTATAAGAAGCTGACCGGGTTGGATGAACCGGTTATTCGCTTCCTTGAGGACGACGGAGAGATATTGTCTTTCCTTCAGAATGTTTATCAGTTGGCTGACCATCATGTAGAAAGATATATCCAAAGAGGATTCACATCATTGATGTTCTCTTTTGGTTGTACCGGCGGACAGCATCGAAGTGTCTATTCTGCCCAGCATTTGGCAGAGCATATCCATGAGAAATATGGAATAGAAGTTCATGTAACACATCGTGAACAGAATATCAGTCATGTATTTACAAACCTAAACAATATACGCCATGAATAGTAATAAGTATTTGATTTATCGTGCTTTCTTTTTGGTTTTTTGTCTGTCATGGTTTTCAATGACAACTATGGCTGATGAGGAGAATGTTACAACCCGTTATATTAAGAATCCAAGCTTTGAGAGTGGATTTACCAGTTGGACACAAGCTAACATGCAGACTCAGACCAATAGTGACTTTCCTTTTAAAGCAGGAGGGACATACGTTGAAAAATGGGTTAGTGGCAGTAATGCTGGTAATGCTTCTGTTGTTCAGACTTTAACGAATCTGCCTGCTGGAACATATAAGTTAAAAGCAGGAGCCCAAAATCTTCTCCAAAGCAATAAGACTGCACCCCAGAGTGGAGCTTACATCTTCGCGGGTGATGACCGGACTACTGTTACTTCGCCTGCTGAATATGAATTGGAATTCACTACCTTAGGAGGCACTATTGATATCGGTTTCCGGGCCGCAAATGCAACTGGTAACTGGTTGGCTGTTGATAACTTCCGGTTGTTTTTCCTTGGGATAGACGCATCTACTCTATATCCCAAGTTGGTGACACTTATTGAACAGGCAGAGAAGACATTGCTTCTGAGCATGCAGCCTAAATTCAAGAATGAATTGGAGGCAGCTATCAATGCCGCAAAGGAAATAACAGCAGAGTCTTCGGCTGAGGAAATCGCTTCAGCCAGCGAGCAGTTAAGCAAAGCCCGTGCTGCTGCAATAGCAAATAATGTTGCATATAGTGCCTTGCGTACTGCAATGAGTCGGGCTAAGACATTGCTTGGTAAGCAAATGACCGCAAAGGCAAAAGCTGATTTGCAAGCTGCCTATGATGCTGCATCTGCGATAATTGATGGTAATTCTGATGATGACATTTCTGTTGTTGCTGCACAATTAGATGAAGCATATACGAATGCAACAGCAAACAGCACCATCTATACATCATTGCAATCGTCAATCCGGACAGCTAACAATCTGAACAAAAAAGACAAAGAAGGAGTAGAGGAACTGGAAGAAGCCATTGCGGCTGCACAGGCAGTATTAGATAATGAATCTGCTACTATTGAAGAAATGAGTATGGCAAAGAGTGCACTTGACAGGGCTGTCTTAATCTTCCGCATGGCAAATGCCACAGGAACTGAGCCAACCGTTAAGACCTTAAGTGTCATTCAGGGAGCAACGATTATGTTTGGCAGAGCTTCTTTCCCAAGTAACATGTCAGAGACTGGATTCTGTTGGAGTGAGAACCCCGAACCGACGGTATTAGATTATCGTACGACAACATATTATGCAAATAACGGGAATATCTATTACATGAACAATATAAAACCGTCCACTGTCTATTATGTTCGTGCTTATGCCATTTCTCGTGGCTACAAAGTGGGGTATGGAGCACAGATAAAGGTTGCCACCTTGCCCAAAGGGACTATTTCCTGGAGCTATGATAATGCAGGAGATGATGCAACCAATACCCGTATCCGCAATGCTATTACCGATGCGGTCAACACATGGAACAGCGTGTCTGCTATTCATGGGTTTAGCACAAGTGTTCATTATAGTCCGGGTACACCTACGGCAGACTGTAGCTATGGCGGTTGGATGCGTGTAGGTGCCAATTCTTCCTACCAGCGCACTGGAACCATTATGCATGAAATGGCTCATGGTATTGGTGTCGGAACACAGAATAACTGGTGGAGTGCTACTTATCGAGCAAATACAAGTAGTGGTAAGTGGTTAGGAGCACGTGTTGACAGGGTCGTACAGTTCTTGGAGAATAGTAGTACAGCATACCTGAATGGTGATAACACCCACATGTGGCCTTATGGCATTAATGGTGCTCATGAAGATACGGGTGCAAGAATGCTGTATTATGGAAACGGACTTATCGTTGAGGCGTTAGGAGAAGACAACTTACCACCGACAAGTGGTGCCTTTGCAACACCGGCATATACATTTATGCAAGATGATAATGTCAAGTATTATATTAAGAATGAGAATCCAAACCGCGGACTTTCCGATTCCTACTTACGTGAAACCGCAAGCAGTCGTTTAAGTTGGGTACAGATGAACTGTGACGATGCATTCCTGAATGATAGCTGTGCTTGGTATATTACTTATAATCCTGTCACATGTTACTATACAATAAAGAATGCTGCTACAGAGAAGTGCATGACATACTATGGTTCAGGAAACAATGGTATTCGCCTTTCTGCATCTGCCACATCAAACAGTTACTGGCAGTTGATGCCTTCAAGGAATACGACAAAAGTGGGCAGTTTCACATTTGCCGGTACTGCTTATTGGATTCTTTCATCTCAGAATCACATGGCACTGAGTGCTTCTACCAACAAGAATGTTGCTTCTCAGTCTTTCTCACATGTAAATTCGGCAACCGATCAGAGATGGCTATTGCTTACAGCTGATGAAGTAGCCCAGTTTGCTGCGGCTAATGGCGAAAGTACAGGCATAAAGGATGTCGCAGAGAATAATGTCGTAAAAGGATTGAATTTGAAGAGTGGAAAGGGATTTGTAAGCATCTCAGCCGTTGGTGGAGGTCAGCATGTGAATATTAATAGTATTGATGGCCGACGTGTCATGAGAATATACATGCAGGTAGATGCTACAACTGAGGTGTCACTTCCACGTGGAGTGTATCTGATAAATGGTCAGAAGGTGCTGGTTCGTTAAGATGATGCTCTTCCTGTAATCCTGCCATCATGTTGACGATCTGATCGATACGCCCTTGTTGGTCCGGGAAATAACGCTGGTAATAGTCATAAGATTGTTCAAAACTATCATAGGACTCTTGCCAGCGTTTTTCAAACAGATAACAGAACCCCAGTCGATAATACACTTCTGCCTTTTCGTTCTCAAAGCATACGGTCAGAGTCTTTTCATATAATGGGATTGACTGACCGTATTGTCCTAAGTTAAAATGGCTTTCCGCATTTGTATAATAGTACACAGAACGCTCATGAGGGGCGAAAACCTCAAGCTTGGGAAGTAATGAGTCAAGGCATTCCGTCGTCTTCTTAAACTCCCATTCATAGTAATAGCACACACCAAGATAGGCTTTGTATCTCGGATTCAGGTTATAGTGTCTATCAAGTTTTTCCAACAAAAGCATTGCCTCATGGTATTTGCCGCCTTGGAAATACTCCAATGCCATCCCTAATTGTTCACTGTCCTTCGACTGAGCGTTCATTGGGCAGCAAACAAGAAGGAGGAAAAAACTTAATATGACACTTCTCCTTACCATGTGTAGAATTCAATTAATCTGGTAATAGCACGTCTGCATACAGGGCAGAACTCTGGATTCTCATTGGTACGCATCCTACAATCCTGAAAACCTCTATATACTCCTTTTGTATTATATCCTGCACCTTCGTAAACACCCACCTTATTGCTGTAGTCTTTATTCTTTGGGGTAGGGATTGGGGTGTTGCTGCTAATTAAATCTTCCCATTTCCCATGAAAGTCTGCGAGTGTCGTAAGATTTGGTTCCCATGGTTCAACGTCGTGGGGATACATAGGAATCTCTTCAATTTCATAAGCATATTCGTCACCTAATCCGACAAAGCTATGCCCAAACTCATGAACGACAACGGGCTTGTATTTCGGATGGTGTGTAGTACTTAGATTATATGAATTGAAAATGCCTCCTCCACCATATCTTGTGGAGTTAACTAAGACTATGATATGTTCATACGGTGTTCCGGCAAGCCAGTCGTGCATGTCTTTAAGGTGCAGTGTTGTCAGATACCTTTCACTATAGAAGGTGTCAAAATGAGAGTGGAGGGCTGTATTCTTCCAGATTCCTTTACCCGGTTCACTGGTTCCACTTTCTACTGAAGGAGACTTGACGGCAACAATATTAAAGCGGTCACGCAAAGACTTAAACGGTTCATGGGCAAATAATGCTTCAACGGCAACCTGAACATCTTGGATGAAAGTAGGCATCTCATGTTCCTGATAACCTTCAGCTAAATAGGCAATATGAATACATCTTGTCGTGTCCTTAGCTTGTTGGATTGTAATATAAGGTGTTACGTTTCTTTCTCCGATGTGGCGAATGAGTATGTCATTTGGTACAACCTGATGAGTGAGCGTTGCCATGACTTCTCGCCTGTTGTTTCTTAAATCAAGTGTGACATCAACCGTATCTTTAGGCATCGGAACGAGAAATACATTTTCAAATGATTTCCTGATGCTTAATGCTTCTGGATAGCTGAGCCATTCCTGAAAAAGAGTTGAAAAAGAATTCCGATAGATTACTCTACCAGATTTGTGGTCAACCACAGTAATCTGTCCATTTCCTTCGTATGGATACTCGGAAAGGTGAAACCGCTTGCCATACCAGCGTGGAATAACATTCAACTGGTCAACAGAGATCTCCTGCTTATTTGCATCACCAGAGAAACTATAGTCAATTCTCAATGTCTTATCAAGAAAAAAATCTTCGAATTGCTGTGCATATAGGGATAAGCAACCTATTGTACAAAAATATAAGAACAGTAATCTTTTCATGTTACTTGGATAATATGCTCATTAATTGTTTAATATATGGACGTTCCCAGTCTTTTTCATGCATTTTCTGCTTTCCGAAAAGGAGAACGTCGATGTCCATTTTCACAATGTGTTGATTTCTCAGATATCTGCTGTCTCCACAATCCCTTTCTATTTCTTTTAATGAAGCCCTGATTTGTGAGTAATCGGTTTGGGTGGTGGCAATAGCCATACAATTCAAGAAGTCTGTAGAAACGATACCTATAGGCTTTGTCCATATCGCAGGTGAAAACCTTATATCATCAAATAGCGTCTCAAGTCTTTTCTTTGCCTTGACAATACTATTCTCTTGTGAATCATTCGATCCTAAAGCTAATATTACTTTCGTTTTATTCTGCATAATGCAAAATTACTAATTATTCTTAAATGAAATATTGTTTTTGTGTTTTTTTATGATTTTCTGTACTTTTGCATATTCAATCATAAGATATGAGTAATAAGCGTATATTTACTATTATAATAGGTCTGTTTTTTATTCTCATTCCTTCATCTGCTCAGATGAAATGGAACCAGAAGTTTCAGAACTACATTAATCTATATAAGGATTTGGCTATTCAGGAGATGTTAAGATACAACATTCCTGCAAGTATAACATTGGCACAGGGCTTACTTGAGAGTGGAGCTGGCACAAGTGAATTGTGTTTAAAAGGAAACAATCATTTTGGAATTAAGTGTCATAACTGGACCGGGCGTACTGTCTATCATGATGATGATGCTTTACAAGAGTGTTTCCGTGCATACAAGGATGCTTATGAAAGCTATGAGGATCATAGTAAGTTCCTTGTCAATTCTCAGCGTTATAAAAGTCTGTTCCGCCTGAAACGGACTGACTATAAGGGATGGGCAAATGGGCTAAAAGCCTGTGGATATGCCACAAGTCCTACTTATGCTACGAAGCTGATACAGTTAATTCAGTTGTATGAACTGCATCAGTATGACGATGCAAAGCACTATGATAAGTTCCTTGTTTCTCATAATGCTGGTACCAAGCAGGGGAATATGGGGAATTCTCTGCATGTCTTACACATATACAATAAGAACTATTATTTATACGCCCGTAAGGGAGACACATTCAAATCCTTATCAAAAGAGATTGGCATCTCGGCACGTAAGTTAGCTAAGTATAATGAACGTGACAAACGGGATGTCCTGGAAGAAGGTGAAGTGATCTATCTGAAGAAGAAACAGAAAAAAGCCGAGAAGCAATTCAAGAAACAACTTCATGTTGTTAAGCATGGAGAGAGCATGTATTCGATAGCCCAGTTGTATGGTATTCGTTTGAAGAGCTTATATAAGAAAAACCACTTGAAAGCCGATTATCAGTTAAAGGTTGGTGACAGGCTGAAGGTGTATTAATCGTTATCACGTTTATTGAGGACAGACTCATAGATGTCCTCATACATCTTAGCCACTTTCAAGTGGTCATGATGTCTGTTTATGTATTCAATGCTCTGAAGCTTTAATTGGGGAATCAGGTCTAAGTTTAGCACGAGTCTTTCCAGCTCATGACAGACGCTTTCGTAGTTAGGCTGGACATTGATAATCGGTCTAAGCTCCTTTTCATTGATTATGTCATAGTTTTCCGGTTCTCCGCCACCTATACAAATGATGCCTTTACTCATGGCTTCCAAAGGATTCATTGATGGAGTGTAGCTATATAACTGGTCAAGAATGGCATCACTATCATTCATCATCTCACAATATTGTGAGAAAGGAACATTCTCGGCTATTTTTAACTCGACCTTATCCGGATACTTTTCCTTGATACTTTTAGCCGCCGCTAACATGATGTCCGTTCCTTTGTATTCACTTCTGGTCTTGTTGATTCCGATAAATAGTCTGAGTTGCCTGGGTGTTTCAAGAGAAATCTTCTTTTTGGCATCTTTTTTTGTCTGAATAGGAAAGGGGATATAGCTTGTTTTTGCCGGGAATGCTAAATGATAACACACATAGTATTCATAGAGACCGGTAATGATTCGGTCACAATCATCTGCAATATACTTATTCAAGGTTTCCTTTGAAGTTCCAATCCAGTCTTTTTGTTCGATGACAGCATCCTTGTTTGTGCGTACGGAATTGCCAATATTGAAATCACTATATCGTAAAGGCTTCTTGTTCGTGCATGTATCAACCCAATAGTAATCCATACCGAAACCGCCCAAAAACATCGTCTTGTTGTGCTTTCTTAGATATTTATAGATAGGTAATATGCGTTCAGCCTTTAATTCCAGAAACATCGGATTGATAACTTGCACGACATCGAACCCTCTAAGCTTGGGCATGATAGTCAGGAAACGAAGAAGATATTTGATTCCGGACAACCTGGTTTCTCCT
>Ga0310697_10005446_pt1 | contig 12286 bp, 7 predicted proteins | sample 172DNAGHGlowgp2_FD_203883 | JGI IMG/M metagenome (GOLD analysis project Ga0310697, IMG submission 203883) | Sheep rumen microbial communities from Palmerston North, Manawatu-Wanganui, New Zealand - 1728 DNA GHGlow gp2 (v2) (version 2) | ecosystem: Host-associated > Mammals > Digestive system >... | reverse complement strand
TAACGGCGCCCGATTTCTTTTTTCTGTTTATGTCTTCTTTTTGTATGTCTTTAAATTTTGTTCCCTGAGTTTCCATCTTGTCCATCTCCGAAAGATAGAATGAAGCATTCAGTGTTTTTAAACCAGAGGTTTCATCTCTGAGCCTGGCACAAAGCTCTTTCATAAGCTCTGCGTTCTGCGCTTCTTTTTCAATCCGCTCAATCTGTCGGCTCATGCTCTGCGTAAGCGAAAGTTTTCCTGCCTCTATAAGCCTGATTTCTTCAATCGGAACAGAAAGCTTTCTGAGCAGTTTGATTTTTTCCAGCTGACGAACATCCTCAAGCGAGTATTCCCTGTAATCATTCTGGGGGTTTCTCTTTGGGCATAAAAGCTTTTGATCTTCATAAAAACGGATATTCTTTTTTGTGATTCCAACTAATTCTTCAACCTGATAAATCTTCATAATTTTTCTCGAAAAATATTATATTTCAGATTCTTCTTGACCTCCTTAAGATTTATTACCTTAAGTCTAAGGCTTCCACCAAGTGGAAGGTCAAGTTTTTTTTTAAGATTTTTTATTTTTTTCAAAAAAAATAATACAACTGTTACATATCAGAATTCGGAACCCTGTAAATATAAACTCGTTTGGATTTTTGCTGGCCGTTTGGATAATGTTCATAGCTGTAGGTTTTTATGAAATCATAATTCTTTTCGGCAGCTAACTTGCCGTACTCGTTGTATTTAAAATATTGCGGAGTGCCTGTACCGTTTTCTCTAAAATTATACCACTCATCTATTTGCAAATGTTTAGTGGTGATTTTTATGAGGCGATTATTGTTGTCGTAAGAATAAAGCTGGATGCTTCCGAAATTGCCGCTTTTGTATAGCTTGCTGCAAAGAAGTCCGTCATAATATTCGTATTTTTCTGTATTCGGGTAAGATGTAGCCAGGTCATAGTCATACTGAATCAACTCATTCTGCTCGTTATAGACCCATTTTTTCCGAGCTTTGTATTCTTTCCCAGAGCCTTTTCCATATTCAATAAGATTTCCCCTGTCGTCATATATCCATTTTTCATTTGAACTGTTGCCGGTTTTTTTGCCGTCTTTATTAAGATAGACTGTAGATGTGCTGGATAATTTTTCTTCCTTTTGTCCGGCTTCTTTTCTATAAAATCTTTCTGTGTATCCATCGTCATAATCATCATATTCAGAACGACCTTCATAACCGGTGATAACATTTATGCGTTTAGTGATTCTTCCTTTATCATCATATTCATATCTCATTTCCTGAGGTTCGTCATAATTATTTTTATATCTGGAAACTATTCTATTTCCATTGCTATCATACTCGTAATAATAATCAATGAGTTTTCCATCATCATTTGCTTTTACTTCGTGAATGACATTGCCCTTTTGATCATATTCATATTCTTCAGAAAGTTTAAACAGTTTTTTTCGTTGCAGATCTACACATTCCTGATCCAGCATATTACTGATTTCTGCTACTTCTCTTGCTGACACTCTTATAGTATCTTTTGGATTATATTGTTTCTTTTCAAAGGCTTTTGCGAAATCAATTTTAGTACCTTCCGGCAAAATTACATCATCATAGACAAAGCCCATTGAATTTCCTTTAAGCCGGTATTTGAGATTTTTTACAGGAATTCCTAACCTCATTGAACCGTCTGGCGGAAACATTTTGCAATCATCAAAAGAAAGAAGAATTTCCACCGGAGAAAGATTTCCATCTTTATCTTTTGTCTGATTTATTTGAAGGGAATATTTATTAATTGTAATATACCAGTCGCTTGCAAGAGGAAATCCAAAGCTTCCTCCAGACTCCTTGAGTTTGAATTCCTTTATGAGGCCATCAAAGCCAACATACATTTTTTCAATTTGAAGACGATTCAGAAGACCTTGAAGTTCAACTATATCTGCCCAGGCAATACTACCAGAAAGAACAAGGCCGTCTTTTGTAAAATATTGTGAGTCGGTGTAAAAACTTCCTAAATCAAAAAATGGTATATAGCGTATATCAGCAGAAAGAGTTCCGTCTTTTCGAATATAAAAAAAATTCGATAAAAAGATTCCATCAAGAATACTGTTTTCCGGAAATTTTAGACTCGCATCATCAACCTGGAATCCATCATCAGGAAGTATGCCACAAAAGGTTCCTTCCAGAACTGTTTTATCAAAAGTATAAGTTTTTTCAAAATAACTACGGCATCTTTTTCCAGACCAAACAACTCCGTCTTTATCTATATCAACCTCATACATTGAACGGTAGCTCTGCTGATTTGGAAAGGATGTTTCAAAAGTAAGCATTAGACCATATCGTGAATCAAATTCATATTCATAAACAATATCATTATCATCCAGAATTTTTATTTTATCTTTGCGGTTTGTTATACTTACTGGATTTTCCATACAGGCTATTTCTATTGTCTCTCCCCAGTCATTCTCAGTTTGAAGCTGCATATCCAGATTTCCTAATTGCAGGGAGTTTTGGCCAAAATAAATTACTGCATTCTTAATTGTTACTTTACGGAGATTGTCCTGATCTATAGTGAGATAATCCATTGTAAATGGATAATTAAACATATTAACTTTATCTTTTTTGTTTTTTGCTTTTATAAGAATATCTGATTTATTAAGACTGATATCAAAGTTTTCTTTATCAAAGCTTGTATTAAGGGCAGGCAGGTAGACGCTGGTTAAATCTATGGAGATTTTTTTGCTATTCCAATTTGAATTATTGCACTTGATGGTGCAGTGTTTTTCGCTGTTTTCAATTATTTGTTCCTGAGTATAAGGTTCAGTCGAAATAATTTTTGCGTCTGTTGAAAAAATGGTTTTTCCTAATTTGATCCAGTTTCCAGAAAAGAATCTGTTGTTACGGGGTTCCTGTGCTACGATAAGATATTTATCCTTTTCTTTTTGAAGACTGACTTTCTTAAGAACCACATAAATACTTTCACCAGAGCTATATGAGTTTACCCCTTGGTCATCCGACCTGCCGCTTTTAAAAGATCCGTCATTAAGAATGTAAAAATCTGTAAAAGACAATATTAAATATGGCTTCTTTGACTTTCCGTTTGCAAAAGATTTTGCGTCAATGTTTACAAGAATCTGGGCGTAACCATGTATTCCTTTGTCATCTACTTGAGCATCGTATAGCTGAATATGAAAATTTTGTGTCTCCACAGCCACTACATATTTGAAATTTTCATATCTTTTGCCGGAATATTTAAAAATCGAACCATTCCCGATTATTGGATATGCAGAAAAATTTCCCGGAAGCTTCTGAAAAAAATCCTTGAATATTTTATTGTTGTTTTCAAACTCTGTTTTAAAAGTCGGGTCGTCAGAAAAAGTTTCTATTTCATATTCATACAATTCTCCGCTTTGTTTAATCGCGCTGTTTAATGATAAATCCTTAAATTGTGCAGAAAAACAAATTCCAAAATTAATTAATAGGCAAAGAAGAGAAATAAGACATTTTTTCATAGATAATTCCTTATAATTATTTTTTTATTTTTTAAGATCTCTTTTGTTTTTGTACATTGCTTTGTCGGCGCGGTCAAAGATTTCGGAAACCAGCTTGTCTTTTCCCGGAGTAAAGTCTGCCATTCCCGAAGCAAGAATCGGGCCAGATTTTGATTTTTGATTTTCCCAAACCTGATCCTGGAGGGTTTTCATCAAAGCCTCTCTGTTTGTATAATCATCACCCCGGAGGAATACAACAAACTCGTCGCCGCCAATTCTGAATACAGGACTGTGAACAAAGATATTACACAAAAGCTTTGCAGACTGTTTGATATATTCATCACCGGCAACATGGCCTTGAGAATCGTTTATTTTCTTAAGATCGTTGGTATCGCAGACAACAAGTCCAAAAGGCAGATAATCCATGCCGTTGTCGATGTTTGCCTGGACAGACTTTTCAAGTTCATTATAGGCAGTTTTATTTTTTATACCTGTAAGCTCATCGCGGCGGGCAAGTTCCTTTTCGGTATTCAGAGCCTTGAGATGCTGCTTTTCTTTTTTAACTTCATCATTAATATTTTCAATTCCAATAATATAGTGACTTTCATCAGTTGTCTTTTGTACCGTCATCCTCACGTAATGAGTTTTCTTAAAGGCAACAATTCTGTAATCCAGGTGGCAGCTTTTTTGATTCATAAGGGTGCAGGCTAAATGCTCTTTATTAACAAAGTCCAGAACAGTGTCCAGATCGTTTTTATGAACAATATTTGTAATATCAGTTTTGGAATCTTCAAAAAAATCATCGCCGGCTCTCTGAATTTCTACTTCGCCGTAAATGTTCCTGCATTCGTAACTGATGTAACTTGAGTCTTTTATATTAACATAATAAATTACGTCATAATTAACAGCCAGAATCTCTGCTATCTGAGTAAAGGTAACTTGTTTATTCAGATTTTTAGACCGCAGGTTTTCGGCTGTTATTTCGTCATCAATATTTGTTTCGCTGATAATAAAATGTTTTCCATCCGGGGCCAGCATGAGGGTAAAAGTATAATGTTTTTGCTGTCCGTTAATCATCAGTCTGTATTTATAAGAATAGGATTTTTTGTCTTCCAGAATTTTAAGCATTGTTTCTTTCTGGTGCAGATTTTTTGCAAACTCTCTGTCATCCGGGTGTACAAATCTTTCAATATTCAGCCGGGTTTCTTCATAAAAATCTTTGCCCACAACAGGAACCTGCATAGATGCATATTCATCACTTTTTGAAAATTCCCGGAATGCACCCGTTTCTATATTGATGTAATAAATTGCTTCATAATTTTCTGCAAGTCTTGTTGCAATGTTATCGTATATTTCTTTTTCTTTTCTTTCGCCTGCTTCAACAAAGGAGTGAATTACACAAATTCCAATAATAAGTCCCATGGCATAAGAAGGGTAGCCATCATTAAAAATCTGTAATATCAGAAACAATTCCATTACAAGACAGGTAAGCCCAACGGTAGTATAGCGGGACTTTTCACCACCGGTTGATTTATTAGCTATAAAGAGCAGATAGCTTGATGTCAGCAGATAAAGAACAATCTGCAAAATAAAAGCAATATGCCTGCCCGGTTCAATAATATATTCGTGCTGATCATTAAAAGAAAAAATAAAAGGATGAAAGAAATTGATTATCAGATAAATAATTGCCAGGGCGAACATGGTCCACACTGCATGGAGTATGGCTTTACTTTTGCGGTCATTCCTGTCCAGATAGGCAACAATATAGCGAATCCAGGTGAGAATAGACAGGAACATAAAAAAGAAGTACAAAAGACAATCCAGATATAAGAAAGGGAATAAAGCGTCTATATGGCGGTTTTCGTATAAAAGACCCCAGCCGATATCTGCAAGAAAATAACAGTTTGAAGCAATTAAAAAAATCTTGTAGCGGAAGGCTACCATCTGTTCGCTTTTAGATTCACCGGACCGGCTCCTAAGGTTTGCAAAAGACTCCCGGTTTATGATGAGATTAAGTATTAATGCCAGTAAACCTATAATTGCGTAGAACATGCGTTATTCTTCTATTATAACATAATATTTGATTATGTAAACCTGAACCATGTAACCTCTGGAATATGAGCAGGGCTTCCGCATTATAAATAAAATATCACTATTATAGTGGCTCCCAGTCACAAAACGGAGGTCAAAACCGCGGCTAGCCGCTTGCCGCTGACTGTTGTAGTGGAACTATTAAATGCCGCTCCCGCGGCATCAACAGTCAGAGTCATTTTGCCCTCCGTTTTGTTCCTTCGCGCCACTAGATTTTATTTTATTATTTATAATGCGGAAGCCCTTGGAATATGAGTTGAACAGGAGTCCCTCATTGCCCCCACCTTAAAAATATGATAGTATCATCGTATAAAAGATTCCCGGGTTAAGCCCGACAATCTCATATTAGGAGACATTACATGAAACAAACCGGCGCACAGATTATTGTAAAATTGCTTGAGATGTACGGCATTGAGACTGTGGCAGGAATTCCTGGAGGAATGATTCTGCCTTTGTATGATGAATTGAACAAGTCTAAGATCCGTCACGTCCTTGTGCGCCAGGAACAGGCTGCCGGATTTATTGCTCAGGGAATTGCCCGTTCTACAGGTAATGTTGCTGTTTGTATGGCAACAAGCGGTCCGGGGGCAATGAACCTTCTTACTGCAATTGCGGATGCTCGTGCCGACTCTGTTCCTATTATAGCAATCACAGGTCAGGTAAATACAACTCAAATTGGTACCGATGCTTTTCAGGAAGCAGATACCTTTGGACTTTCTTTCCCAATTACAAAGCATTCTATTCTTGTAAAAAGTCCGGAAGAACTTCTTGATGCTGTTCCTCGCGCTTTTGAAATTGCTTTGAATGGTCGCCCGGGGCCTGTTCTTATTGATGTTCCCCGCGATGTTCAGCTTAAGGAATGTGAGTTTAAAGAATGGCCGGATATTTCAAAAATCCGCGTTCATGATATCCGCTTTCATACACCAATTGATGAATATGCAGAAAAAATGGGTCAGATTTCTGAGCTCCTTTCTAAAGCTAAAAGACCAGTGCTTCTTTGTGGAGGTGGCTGTAATTCAAGCGAAGCTGCAACCGGTGTTCAGAACTTTGTAAATAATTATCCTCTGCCTGTTGTTACAAGTCTTATGGGACTTGGCTGTATTCCAGAGGATTCTCCTTCTTTTATAGGAATGATTGGAATGCACGGCAACTATGCGGCAAACGTAGCAGTTCATGATTCAGATTTGATTATTGCTGCAGGTATCCGCTTTGATGACCGTGCAACCGGTCTTGTAAAAAGCTTCTGTCCTGATGCCAGAATAGTTCACATTGATGTTGATGCTGCCGAAGTTGATAAAATCCTTGCTTCTACGGTTTCTGTTGTTGCCGATGTTGAATCTGTTTTCCCTGTGATAGCACAGCTTATTTCCGAAAAGAACATTAAGGCCGATAGCGCCTGGCTCAAAAAAATCCAGAAGCTCAAGGCAGAAAATCTTTCTATTGAATGTGGAAGACCTGAAAACGAAAAACTTACAAATCCTCGTGAACTTATTTCGAAGCTTCCGGAATATGCTGCTTATTCAGGACTAACTTCTGATGATCTTATTATTACTACAGATGTTGGTCAGCATCAGATGTGGGCCGCTCAATATTATCCTGTTGAACGTCCTCGTTCTTTCTTAACATCAGGCTCTCTGGGAACTATGGGCTTTGGACTTCCTGCTGCTATTGGTGCTGCAATTGCTAATACAGATAAACGTGTTGTATGTATCAGCGGTGATGGTTCGATTATGATGAATATCCAGGAACTTGCAACTCTTGCAGAATTAAATCTGCCTGTTACAGTTATTATTTTTGTAAATGGAACTCTTGGTATGGTTTACCAGCAGCAGAAATATCTCTTTGACAAAAATTACAGCGCTTCTGTTTTTGCAAGCAGTCCTGATTTTGTAACAATTGCACGTGGTTTTGGAATTGAAGCCGTAGATGCCGATACAGATTCTGAATGGTATAAAAAAGCCTTTGATGCAAAACGTGCTAACAAGCCGTGTCTTGTAAAGGTTAGTGTAGATTCAGAAGAAAATGTATTGCCATTTGTTCCGGGTGGCAAAGCAAATATTGATGCAATCAGGAATTAACTTCAATAATAAAAAAGCTTATCTCGCTCTTCCAGTCAAACACTGTTTTGTCGCAGGCCGAAATTAAAAGATTTACGATTTTTTGTAAGTCTGCGCTTCCAAGTGCACTGCACATTTTTGCACCATAAGCAGAGGTGTCTTGGGTAAACCACTTTTCAATTTCGGCAGGACTTACACGTCGTTTTTCTTTAAGTTCCTGAGTTGCAATTTTTACATTGAAGCCTTTTTTACGGAAGGTGTTTGCAATAAAAAGTCCATCCCATGAAAAAAGCGGATTATCTCTGTCGCCAAAGAATTCCTGTTCTGCTTCTTCCATCTTATTAAGGATTGCTGCAAAGGGCTCAATGCTTTCCGGGGTAAGAATCTGCTTGCGTACAAGCTCACTTATATGTTGACCCTTGCAGGGAATCTTCTGCGAAATAATAATTTTAAATCCCGGTGCCAGCGGAGATTCATATGTAAAATCTTCATCCTGTTTGCGAGCTGCAGACTGGGCATCTTCTGTTATATCATTATTTTCACTTTCTGCTTCTTCATATTTTTGAGGAGTAAGAACTGCATTTGCAGCCTCTGCAAGAGCAATAATCGAAGGTTCACTTGCAAAGGGATCTGTAAAGAAAATCCTGTCAAAAATTGCACCCTTATACTGGAAATTTACAAGCACATTATAAAAATCCTTTTGGGTTAAAAAGTCTGTGCTAAAGGATTCTCCTCGGGTTTGCAAAATAGGCTTGTCCAGGTCTCCAAGAGTACGTCCATACTGTTCAAGAATCTGCTTGCCTTTTTCGGTTTTACATACACCGCAGGTTACGCCTTCCGGAGTTTTACGGGCAATGTCCCAGAGCAGCAAGCCGGAATCTGCATTCCATACAAGGCTTCGGTGGTGGCGCATAAGCTGTGCCATAGAAATCATTGTGTCGCGGATTTTAAGAAGAATATCTGCTCTGTTAGAATCAAGCCTCTGGCGCCAGAAACGTTCTGCCCTGTCAAAAACAAGTTCATTTGCTGCATTCACTGGACTAAAAGTAAGGTTTTCTTCTTTCTTTACTTCGCCGTTTTTGAAGTGCTCGTTTACCCACCATTCACTTATAGGAGAAACACCAAACTCTGATTTTTCTTTAGCTTCCGGCTTTTTGTAAACATTTATTGAACCTGTTGTTTCCGGTGAGGTTGCAAGCTCTTCGCTTGTATAATCTTCAGTGCTCTGCGATTTTTCAAGAATCTGTGCAATTTGAATTTCCCTGCGTGATAAAACTCCCTCGCGGATTGTTGCTTCGTAGCCTTGGGTACTTGGTGTGTAAAAAACACGACCCATAAGAGTGTCGGGTAAATACTGCTGGGCAACCCAGTGGTCTCGATAGGCATGAGGGTAGAGATAACCCGCTCCATGTCCAAAGCCTTCTGCATCACGGCTATTGTCGCGCAGGTGATTTGGAACTTCGGCATCTTCTTTTTCAACAGCAGAAAGTGCATCAAAAAATGCCATGCTGCTGTTTGATTTTGGTGCAGTAGAAAGATAGAGGGCGGCATGTGCTAAAAAGTATCGTCCTTCGGGAAGTCCAACGCGGTCAAAGGCCTGGGCGCAGGAGTTTACTACTGTAATTGCATTTGGGTCTGCAAGTCCTGTATCTTCGCAGGCAGAAATAAGCATGCGGCGGAAAATAAAATGAGGATCTTCTCCGGCTGCAACCATTCTTGCAAGCCAGTAACAGGCAGCATCAGGGTCACGGCCACGCAGGGATTTTATAAAGGCCGAAATAATATCGTAATGATAGTCGCCGTCGCGGTCATATAATACAACTTTTTTTTGAATGGATTCTTCGGCCGCTTCCTTGCTTATATAAATTTTTGAACCGTAAGCAGGAATCGGCGGCTGATCATGAGGCTTCCATTGTTCCGGAGTTGTTTCAATTGCAAGCTCAAGTGCATTCAAAAGGGAACGGGCGTCGCCATTTGCTGTTTCAATCAAATGCTCAAGGGCACCTTCTTCAAATTCAACATCCCAGTGACCGTAACCACGTTCTGTGTCTTTAATTGCCATGTTTGCGGCTTTATACAAATCATCATAAGTGAGCGGTTTTAGCTGGAAAACACGTGAACGCGAAACAAGAGCTTTGTTTACTTCAAAAAACGGATTTTCTGTAGTTGCACCAATAAGAATGATTGTTCCGTTTTCTACCCAGGGCAAAAGTGCATCCTGCTGGCTTTTATTCCAGCGGTGAACTTCATCAACAAAAAGAATTGTACGCTTTCCATAAAGCTTGTAATAATCTTCTGCCTGCTTAATTGAATTACGTATATCTTGAACGCCTGTAAGAACTGCATTTAGAGTAAGAAAATGTGAGCGGGTATGATTTGCAATAACACGGGCCAGTGTTGTTTTACCGCTTCCCGGAGGTCCATAAAAAATTACAGATGTAAGCTGGTCTGCGGCAATTGCACGGCGGAGCAGACGGCCTTTTCCTACAATATGATCCTGACCAATATATTCATCAAGATTGCGGGGCCTCATTCTGGCAGCAAGAGGTTCTGTTTCGTTTTTTACCTGTTCAAATAAAGTATCCAATTTTTTTTGCGCTGCCTTTCCCACCCAACGCTTTTATTCTCTGTTCCAGTTTCCTCGTGTAGGGTAGTATGACCAAAGACCAACGTTGCTGTATGAAGCCGAAGAAGATGTGCTTGCACCTCTATAAGAAACCGCTGCATAGAGGGTTGCTTCTTCTTCGTTTTTTGCAGGGTCACTACAAAGTAAGGCTAGAACAATATAAGATGTTGTAATCTGATACTGTGCATTGTTTGTAAAACTTATTATTTCTTTTTCTGGCAGGTTGTTTGTAATAAGAACTCTTTCAACTCCACCGGTAGAAGTGTATGTTTCGCCATAGCTTCCTTTACCGATGATAAGAGAGTCTGCTGTTATTGCAAGAGAAGCAATTGGAGAACTTGCAGAAATTTTTTCTTCCTTATTGAGGACCCCGGATGTGAGAATATACAAATCGGAGGTTGTATAATAATTTGATTTCATTCCTGCAAGACAAGCAAATGTCGAATTATCATCCTTGGTTTCATTTGTTATAACAACAAGCGAATCCGAAAAATATAAATCACTTCCAAGGTAGAAGGCAGAATTTATCTTTGTTGATTTATCGTAAACCTGAATCTTATTAGCATCAGTTATTGAAGAAGTGCATTCAAGAGGATCTGCAGCACCATTGAGTTCGTAATACTTAAAATCATCAGAATCTTTTACGGCAAGATAAGCTTTTCTGTGTGCCTGTTTTGGAGTGTTTGTAAAGAAGAAAGAAAAATCAAGTTCAACTTCTGTTTCTTTAACATTCAGGCTGAAGTCAAAATAGTCTTCGTGTGTTTCAACAATATCTTTCCATCCAACGGATTCGTCAAAAATTGAATCAAGAGCTTTTGTCCACAAATGGAATGATTTTGGCATAACAACACCATACTGATCATTCTGTTCAAAGTCTGCTGTAAAAATATAAATATTTGAAGCGTCTGCAAGTACCCGGTGAACAAGTTCTCCCTGATGTCCAATGCCTTCGCTGCTTGTTGCATAATAATTATAATGATGAAGTTTGAAAGGAAGCTTTATACCATCAGATTCCCATTCTCCATGCTTTGAAGACTCAAGTGGTTTATACTGAAGTGCACCACCGTTTGAAAGAAAAAGGTATTCTTGAGAATTAATAGTACATCGAACAATAGAAGTGATGTTTCCGTTTACTAAAGCTGCTTCCGGTACAACATCATGAATAATACCATAAAAAACAGGCTCATGGGCGCAGGAAATAAAAGGAAGCGCTGTAAATGCAAGGAGAAGTCCAAGTGCAATATTCTTAATTGATTTTTTCATATCTGTTTTCTCCCTGTTATCCTAGAAATGATATCTGAGACCGATTTCTGCTGTCTGGAATAATCCGTTGTAATTCATAGAAGAATCTTTGAACCATTGCGGAATCCATAAAAACTCTGAACTAAGTCCAAAAGAAATTGTATCTGTAATTCTGTAATATGCTCCGGCAGAAATCTTTGTAACTAAAGAAGGGAAGCACTCCATGTTTTGCCATGTTGTGTTTGCCATACCAATTTCGGTATAAATCGGGAACTCAAATTTTCCAATATAAGGCTGAAACATTGCACCAAGGGTGATTGGAAGCATTACAAGAATTTTTTCACCAATTGAAACACTGTAAGTAGCAGAAATTTCACCGCCTACAGCTATGTTTTCTGTAAGAAATCTATAAAATCCTAAAGTGGCCTTTCCACCCGGTTTTAATTGTCCATGAAAATTGAGTGGAAAAATTGCTCCAAGGTTTAATTTAAGGAACTGATCTCCGGCTCCGTTTTGTGAATAAACATATACATCATCATAGTATTGATCATCATCAAAATAATCATCTTCTTCTGCAAAAAGACACATTGAAAATGTAATGAAAATTAATAACAAAGAAATAAAGCGTTTCATATTGCTCCAAGTGTGTTTTTATAATATTCTTTATACGTGGACCCTGAGATTGTTGAAGGGGTGCAACTACGTAAATAATACAGTTTTTTGGACTGTTTATCAATAAAAACGAAAGAAATAACAAGAGGTTACAGAATGAGCGCAGTTATAATTGACGGAAAGCAGATTGC
>Ga0310697_10005445_pt1 | contig 12286 bp, 7 predicted proteins | sample 172DNAGHGlowgp2_FD_203883 | JGI IMG/M metagenome (GOLD analysis project Ga0310697, IMG submission 203883) | Sheep rumen microbial communities from Palmerston North, Manawatu-Wanganui, New Zealand - 1728 DNA GHGlow gp2 (v2) (version 2) | ecosystem: Host-associated > Mammals > Digestive system >... | reverse complement strand
AATCACACAAATTCTTCAGTATAGCAAGGAAGAAGCTATTCGCTTGAACAATGATTACATAGGTCCTGAGCATATTATGCTTGGCATCTTGCGCGATGGCGAGAGCAAGGCAATTGATGTGCTTCGTGATAAGTGTCATCTGGATCTTCCTGCTATTAAGAATAGATTGGAATCGCGTTTGCGTAGGGATGTGGATGGCTCTGCTTTCAATTACGCTTCAAAGGATATTGCGTTCAATGATAAGTCGAATGGCGTGTTGCGACTTTGTATTCTTGAATCGAGATTGATGCGCAGCAAGACTGCCGATGTGGAACATCTGTTATTAGCAATTATGAAACAAAAAGATAATCTTCCTGCTTTGATTCTGGAAGATAGCAATGTGAATTATAATCAATTATACGACTATTTCTCTCAGCCAACTCCTGCACCAAAGGCGAATGTGGGTTTTGATGATGAAGAGGACGAAGAAATGGATATACCTCCACGCAGCCGTGGTGGACAGGGAGAGAATCGTCAGCAAACCACTCGCACTGAGAAGAAAGGCAAGGGTACTGACACACCAGCCATCGATCAGTTTGGTTTCGACCTCACTCGTGCTGCTCGTGAAGGAAAGCTCGATCCAGTGGTGGGACGTGAAAAGGAAATCGAGCGTGTGGCTCAGATTCTTTCTCGTCGCAAGAAGAACAACCCTGTGCTGATAGGTGAGCCAGGTGTGGGAAAGAGTGCTATCGTGGAAGGATTGGCACAGCGCATCAACGAGCGCAAGGTGTCGAGAACTTTGTTCAACAAGCGCCTCATTACGCTCGACATGACAAGTGTTGTGGCTGGTACCAAATATCGTGGACAGTTTGAGGAGCGCATGAAGAGCATCATTGCTGAGCTCAAGGCGAATCCCGACATCATCGTCTTTATCGATGAAATCCATACCTTGGTAGGTGCTGGAAATCAGGCTGGTACGATGGATGCTGCCAACATGATGAAGCCTGCTCTTTCACGTGGTGAATTGCAGTGCATCGGTGCTACCACACTGGATGAGTATCGTAAGTCGATTGAGAAGGATGGTGCGTTGGAGCGTCGTTTCCAGAAGATTATTGTGGAACCAACCACGATGGAGGAAACCCTTGAGATTCTGCATAATATCAAAGATAGATACGAGGAGCATCATAATGTGACTTACACGGAAGAGGCTCTTCAGGCATGTGTGAAACTCACAGAGCGTTACGTCACTGACCGCCATTTCCCTGACAAGGCGATTGATGCTTTGGATGAGGCTGGTTCGCGCGTACATATTAATAATGTAAACGTTCCGAAGGAAATCGAGGACAAGGAGAAAGCCATTGCGGAAGCAAATGCCAATAAGGAAATGGCGGTGAAGAACCAAAACTACGAGTTGGCTGCCAACTATCGCGATCGTGTGGTTCACCTTGAGAACGAGTTGGAGGAAATGCGTGCGCAGTGGGAGGCTTCGCTGGTAGAGAACCGTGAGACCGTCGATGAGGAAAAGGTGGCAGAAACCGTTGCGCTCATGACAGGCATTCCTGTGCAGCGCATGGCAGCAGCCGAGGGAATCCGCATGAAGGGCATGAAGAGCGAACTGAAATCGAAAGTCATCGGTCAAGACCAAGCCATCGACAAGTTGGTGTCTGCCATTCAGCGCAGTAGAGTGGGGTTGAACGACCCAAATCGTCCTATCGGCACCTTCATGTTCTTAGGTCCTACGGGAGTCGGAAAGACTTACCTTGCCAAGAAGTTGGCTGAGCACATGTTCGGCACTTCGGATGCCTTGATTCGAATCGACATGTCGGAATACATGGAGAAGTTCACCGTGAGCCGATTGGTGGGAGCCCCTCCAGGCTACGTGGGTTACGAAGAGGGAGGTATGCTCACCGAGCGTGTTCGCCGCAAGCCTTATTCCATCGTGCTGTTAGATGAGATTGAGAAGGCACATCCAGATGTGTTCAATATTCTCTTGCAAGTGATGGACGATGGACGACTGACGGATTCAAATGGACGCACCGTTGATTTCCGTAACACGGTGATTATCATGACTTCCAATGCTGGTACACGTCAGTTGAAGGAATTTGGTCGTGGTGTGGGATTTGCCGCTATGCAGGGAGTAAACGACAAGGAAATGTCGCGTTCCGTAGTTCGCAAGGCACTTGAAAAGCTCTTTGCTCCTGAGTTCCTCAACCGTATCGACGAAATCATCACGTTCGATCAACTCGAACTGGATGCCATCATCACCATCATCGACCAGGAAATCAATCCGCTCCAGCAGCGCATCGAGAATCTCGGTTTCCATTTCTCCATTGATGCCGAAACCAAGCGATTCATTGCTGAAAAGGGTTACGACAAGCAGTTTGGCGCACGTCCACTTCGCCGTGCCATCCAGTCGCACCTTGAGGATGGACTTTCCGAACTGATTGTAGAAAACGACATCGAGGCAGGCAGCACCATCATTGCCAAACTCAACGAGGCAAAGGACAAGGTCATCTTCGAAGTGATAAAGAACGAGTAATGGTGTTTTGAAATACAATAGAACTTTAATTACAATGAATATGAGATAGTGCTTCACCAATTGTTGATGGGGCACTTTTGTGTGTTAAGATACGGCAAAAGGAATGACTGTTTATTTCATCAAATAACTGAAATATGATTATTTTTGTGATAATTTTGCGGGGAAAGGATTTGTTTCTCCGATAATTGTTGTATCTTTACAACCAAGTTTAACAAAACATATATGCCAATGAATTAATAGAAGATAAAAAGTAATATAACATAAGACTGAACGTCCACTTTTGATTCTTGTTTTCCGACAATTGGGGAATTGAAAGAAAATGTAGCAAGAACTGAAGTAGATTGTTCACGCTGTTCGGCGTGGGCATTTACTCGTTTAAGCTACAAAGGCCATCCCCAATGCCTCGGAAAACGTAAGCGAAGTAGATTGCTCACGTTTTTTATTCCAAGAGAGGCATAGTATTATTCAAATAAAAGTTGTGCCCGACACAAATTTAGGGTTGATGTTATGAAAAAGATATTTCTTCTTTCTTCCCTGCTCCTTTTGGTAGCGTGCTCAGGCCATGTAAAAAAAGGGGCAACAGACGGAGCCGATTCAGGACAGAGAGCAACTGTTGTCGATACTGATTCGGTCTTGACGGTAACAGTGGATGATGTGACGTTTAAGATGATTCGTGTTGAGGGTGGTTCATTTCAGATGGGTAGCAATGATGGATATGACAGAGAGAAACCAATCCATCAAGTCACGCTCAATAGTTATTGCATTGGAGAGACTGAAGTAACACAGGAACTATGGGAGACCATAATGGATAGCAATCCCAGCGAGTTTGTAGGTGGCAAGCGGCCTGTGGAAAGTGTTAGTTGGGAGAAATGCCAAACATTCATAGAAAAATTGAATGAGTTAACGGGCAAGACGTTCCGTTTACCCACAGAAGCGGAATGGGAGTTTGCAGCTCGTGGCGGCAATAAGAGCAATGGCTACACCTATAGCGGCAGCAATACGGTGGATGAGGTTGCATGGTACTATTCAAACAGTAATAATTCAACTCACGACGTTGCCACCAAGGATGCAAATGAGTTGGGCATTTACGATATGAGTGGAAATGTGTATGAGTGGTGCCAGGATTGGGAAAATCCAAAGTATTATTCTATGAGTCCCGAAAAGAATCCAACGGGACCCTCTTCTGGTTCCTTTCGTGTGTGTCGTGGCGGCAGTTGGTACGGCGATGATGCTACTGTTTGCCGTGTTGCATACCGTTGTAGTGGACCACCAGCGCAAGCTGACAGCAGTATTGGTTTACGTCTTGCTCTTTAGTTTAAATATGCATAGAATTCACTGGATATGCTATAGAAAAAGAATAGGAATAAGACTTTATTTGGAACGAATTTATAATAGGACTAAAACACTATGATACCAAACTTACCGAGGGAATTATTATGGAGAGATAGAACAGAATTGTCTGAATTCATGTCCGAAGAATTTGGCAATACAGTCATATCAGCTTTCAATTTTGCCAAATCTCGCATAACAATATCCCTTGGATCAGAGATGATGCTTAAGCTGTATAATGAAGGGTTCTACCTGAGCACACGTGTTGTGTACGAGCATGGTGCCGCAGCTAATCCAGAATCCTATAAGGATATAATCATAGGCGACCTTGGAAAGAAGGAGTTAGCAGAGCATGTAATACTCATCATGTTCATGATTCTAACGCTACAACCCGATAAGTCAAAAGAGATTCTGCTATTTACAGACAAATTGCAGAAACAGTTCCTCCCAGATACACCCTTTAAATTATTAAACTGGATTCATAAAGTATTCAAGCCTAGAAAAAACAACGCACCTTTTACACTAAAACCTTGTCCTTACCCTGCTGATATATTGAAAAAATGCTCCATTGATTGGTGTCGAATTACTCAGGGCTTTTCCAAACACATTATCATAGATGTACTGGATTTGTGGGCCGATGATATCGAGAAGGGCAAGGTTATAATAGTTATTGAGCAAGCCTATAAATTATGTCTGCCTATACTAAAAGAGGAATTTGCAGACAGAGCAGATAAAGACTTCTTTATACAGCAGAAGAACATCTACATGGTAACAAATGAAATAGTTAAGACAAATTCAGACAAGGGTGGACGCCCTAAAAGCAAATCTTTGGACGAACTCTTTACTGAATCATGCTCACCTGTTCTGCGAGAAAGGCTTATAGGAATCGTTAGATCACAGACAGGAAAGGATGCTGTCTTTACATTGAGGGTTGCAGCCTTGCCTGATGTTGGTTTAATAAAGATGGTTCCAAGTTATTCAAAGGCAAAAGAGTTCTTTCCTAATATAGGAGCCAACTCTAACTATTATAGGCAAAAGGGAATACCGATGAATGAGAATGAAAAAGAACACTATAAGAGACTGTTAATACCAAAGGATGGTAAGCCGTAGAAAAAAGTAAATACGAGATGCGAAAGTGGAAAAAAGTGGATGAAAAAGGGCACTCCACTTTATTCCACTTTTTTTCTCCCCACACACTCAAAAATATCCCTATCTTTGCAGCGCAATCAAAAAGTTTGATGCCATAATGAGTGTTGTGTAATCATTAATAAAAACAAAATGGAAACAATTGTACAGAAATTAGAAAACTACTACCTGCAGTACTTGAATTTAACATCTAATGTAATGTTGAATTTAAACACGGATTCTTTGTTCAGAAGGATAGAATCATTACCTCAGTGTAAGCAGATTCTTGAAGAACTAAGAAGAGATTATCATATTAAAGAAGAAGATCTCCGTACTTTGAATAGCACCGAAATACATAATCACAAAAAACTATTCGAAAATCACGATGCAAACTATTATGCTGCCTTCTGTCTGCAATGGTATTATTATCAGAAAGAACATGAGCAGTTCGGTATGAGAACGTATGCGGATAAAGCCAGATGGCTAACTAAAACGGACAAAGACATAATAGATAAAGTTAAAATCTTTAAGACTGATGTCATTCGTCCAATTGTAGATTATATTGTTAGCCAAATTAAAGAGCAGAATTTGATATACTACTATCTGGATAGGTACAAGAGCAGGGTTGAAAGATACACGTTTTCCGATTTGGCTGACAAAAACGAATTCGGTCTGCAAAAGGACTTGGCACTCTATTTGCATGACCGAGGTATATCATTTTACCATGAGCCAAATTTAGGCCATGGTAAGCCAGATTTTGTTTTCCACTTGGAATGCAATGATAAACCATTTATTATTGAAATAAAAAAATTAAAGAAACTCTCAGAAGGTATGTTAGATGAGTCTATTCGTCAACTGAAAGCCTATCTTGACCAATTCCCTTCCTATGGATGTTTATACATTTTTACTGAAGATGCAAACTATGTCGATTATTCGAAAGAAGTCGATGACAAGTTAGCAATCCGATGCGTCTACCTCGGTGGTAAGTCACCAAGCCAGTTGTAAATTACATACCATTCATACCTATATCGAATTTATATTTATGCAGCAGACTCAGATTATTTGGTATTACGATAGTTGCTTCGCAGAAGCAAAGAAATATGTAAAGCGCTCTCATTTCAAGAATGCTTGCCCGGCAGCCTATAACTCTGCCAGAAAGAATGGTTGGCTGGATTCCATTTGCAGTCACATGGAGCTAAATCGAATGCAGAAGATTATGCTTTGGAGCAATTTTGAGGAATGTAAGAAAGAAGCCAGCAAATATAAAAATAGAAGTGAATTTTTTGCAGGTTGCAAAATAGCATATCATATAGCAGAAGTAAACGATTGGTTGAATCTGTTCTTTGGACCTCTTACCATCAAATATGGATGGTGGAATGACAAAAACAGATGTAAACAGGAGGCTCTGAAATATAAAACGAGGAGTGAGTTCTGTAAAAAGTCCAATGGTGCTTACTCTGCATCAATCAAAAATGGATGGTTAGATGAAGTCTGTTCCCATATGATGGCTAAATGGGAAAAGAAATGGGCAGACAAAGAAACGTGTAGAAAAGAAGCCCTGAAATACAATACAAGGACGGAATTTCAAAGAGGCAATGACGGAGCATATACATATGCTTTAAAACATGGCTTCCTTGATGAAATCTGTACCCATATGGAATTAGTTCATGTTGTCAAATGGAACAGTAAAGAGGCATGTCAAAATGAAGCGTTGAAGTATAATACAAGAACGGAATTTCAAAATGGATGTGCAAGTGCTTATACCTACGCATTGAAACATGGTTTCCTTGATGAGATATGTAAGCATATGGAGGTTGTAGGCAATTTACAGAGAAGGTGCATATACGCATTTGAGTTTGAAGATAATTATGTATATGTTGGTCTTACCTGCAACATGCGTAGGAGAGAACATTCCCACCTAACAGAAAAGAAATCGCCTGTGTTTAGGCATATAGAATCCACAGGTTTAACACCTCAGCTAATTATTGTCCATGATTATACGTCAAAAGACGTAGCAGGTGTCATAGAAGATGAAACGATTGAAGTTTACAGGATGAATGGCTGGCACCTTTTAAATCGAGTAAAAGCTGGTGCTTTAGGAGCATTGCCGAAGAAATGGACTAAGGAAAGATGTCTGTCAACACTAAAAAAATGTTCTTCTCTGTCTGAATTTAAGGTATGCTTCCCTGGTGCATATAATAGCTGTTTGGCTAACAAATGGATTGATGAGGTCTATCAGATATATCCAGAAGACTATACCGAAGACGAGATTAGGAAGGAGGCAATAAAATATCAGTATAGACAGGACTTCTGGCGATATAGCAGAGATGCATACAACTCTGCTTTAAAACAAAGATTGTTAGGGAAGATTTGTTCTGAATTTGACTTGAAAATCAAAAAGGATACAGGAGATGATATGGAATCTTTAACTGAGAATATATCAGAAAATGATTTTTCCACTTTAAAAATAATAGCACAAAAATACGAAACAAGAAATGCCTTTAAGAAAGGTGATAAAAAGGCATATAAAAAAGCTTGCAAGTTACATGTCTTGCAAGTTATATGCTCTCACATGGCAAACACACAAAAATTTTGGTCAAAAGAAGAGTGTAGTTCAATTGCTTTGAAATATAACAATCGTAGAGAGTTTAGAAAGAATGACGAGAAAGCTTATAATGCAGCGCGTGACCATAAATGGTTAGTCGATATTTGTGCACATATGCCTAAAACAGAACCACAGAAAATATGGACTAAAGAAGAATGTGCAACCATTGCTGTAGGATTTGCAGAAAGGAGATTGCTCAGAAAATGTCACACGAATGCTTATCTCGCAGCACGTAATCATGGATGGCTGGATGAAATCTGTTCACATATGCCCAAACCAACACTTCCAAGAAAATGGACAAAAGAAGAATGTGGATTAAGAGCTAAAAAATATAAGATGCGTAGTGAGATGATTAAGCACGATTCTAATGCTTATAATGCTGCTCGAAAGAATGGTTGGCTAGATGAAGTCTGTGCTCACATGGCAAGTCGCAAACATGTGGATCGGTTTTATTGGACAAAAGAACGTTGCCGCGAAAGAGCATTATTGTACGCACATCGCGTTGACTTCAAAAATGGTGATGGAAGTGCCTATTCAACCGCTGTCAGAAATGGTTGGTTAGATGAGATTTGTTTCCACATGACAAAACCGACCCCAAAAGTCAAGTGGACTAAAGAAGAATGTCACAAAGTTGCGTTGAAGTATAAGACGGCTTTAGAATTTAGAAAGCATGAAAGAAGTGTATATGCAACAGCTTTACAAAAGGGTTGGTTGGAAGATATTTCTTCTCATCTGATTTTTTCAAGTAGAAGAGGGTTGGGGCGTAAGTATAAGAAGTAACGTACTCGTTTATGCCGAAAAAACATTATACCAATAAGATGCTCAGTCATCTGAAGCCACAACAGGGATTGTCTGTGCGTCATCAGAAGCGGGCCATTGATGTGACGCTGGCTGCTAAACTGACACATGCTTATGGTAAGTATCACTTGGCAATGCTTCACAGAGAGTTGATTATGAGTGAAGAAAAGACTTCCTATCAGCAAGCGGAACGGATGGCAGCAATGATGAACCAGTTGACTATCATTCATTCTTCACCGTCGGACTTCTTGCAAACAAAGGAGGAAAGCGTGAATGAATGTATTGATACTTACAAAGAGTTCAAGCAACTGGTGGAGAAATATGCTGATGAGTATTTCGTGCCAAGCATAGTGGAGGAATTCTGCAAGAAGATTTATGCGGACGATGAACACTTTATCTTCTTCAAGCCGTTTTGCAACCTGTACTACTCTGTCTATGCCGACGCGTTGCTATGGTATCAACAGGGCAAGATAGACTACGAGACATTCTGCCAAGAATTTCAAGAACTCAGTTGGATGGATGGCAAGCGGACGCCGCTCAATGGTAGGCGACTAAAAATGTATATTGCCTCAATGCGAGAGGTGGTTGATTTCTACAAATCATTGCTATAACTTAACCACATAACTCAGTCCCACCACGTCATTAGTTTATACTCCCCTTCCTATCAGCAGAAAGAGCAGACAATCTCTATCACACCACATCAACAGCTTAGTTTCCAAGAATGACGTTGACGAGTGCTACCACATCCGAGATGTCGATGTTTTTGTCGTCGTTCATGTCACCATATTTTGGTACGTTCGTGAGAGAGTTGTCACCGAGGATGTAGTTTACCATCAGAACCACATCGGAAATGTCAACTATGCCGTCGAGATTGACATCACCTTTCAGTCCAGAAAGTTCTATGTTGGAGATGGTGTAGCTGTTGCTGGTGGCATTGCTGTCGAATGTCACATTGAAAACCAGATAGACGATAGCTGTATTGTCGTTCATGTCCCTGTATTTCAGGGCTTCACGGATGGTGCGACGGGTGCCGTTGCTATTGGCATTAGGATATTGTCCTACCGTTACCGATTTGTTGCTTTTAGAGAATTCTGCAAAGACAACGGTGTTGTTGCCAAAAATGGCTGCATTGCCGTTGGGTTGGAACCAATGTCCGAAGTCGGGATTGGTGGTTCGTCCTATTTCTTGCAAACTGCCATCAGCATTGGCGGCATAGTTTATGATTTGTCCTTTTTCGGGACCATTGGAGCTGTAATCTGCAACTCTTCTGAAAATGTCGTCGCTTCCCAGTTGGAAAGCGGTGCCGATGGTGGCGATGTCGGAAGCATTGAAGGTGATGGAGGCACCGCTGAAATCACTTGCAGGACGGAGCGTCACATCGTAGGTGATGGTGGCATTGGCAATGGCGCGTCCATCGAGAGTTGGCTCACCCAGAATGTCGGTGTTGACAAATTCCACTTGGTAAGGCCATTGGTCGTCGTTCTCAATGTTTTCGTCCCATTTGTGTTGTATGTAAGTGCTTGGTGTTGGTGCTACGACAAGCCACATTTTTGATGCGTTTGCGGGTACAGTCAGGGTGATGTTTTCTGTCTGTTCTCCTGTTCCTGTGCAGTGGATGGTATTATCATCGAAATACTCACGCGTGCCATCTTTCTTCAGGACGACGTAACCGAGTCGGAATCCGCGTGCCGATGCAGCAACTGCAGGATTGTAGGTTGTTCTGCCCGAAGATGTATAGACCGATGTGCCGTCGAGATATTCCGCTGGATCGCCAGTGGCAAGGGCACAACCAGGTGTAAGGGCAGTGAACTTTGTCGTGATGGTCGTTCCCGATGATGGAACATTAAGAGGAATCACATTGAATCCCGTGCTTTGCGGACAGCTACTGTATGCCACTTGATATTTGCTGGCAGAAAGCTTCACTTTGTTGAAATTGAATTTTCCGATGTAGCTATCCAAAAGATAAGGTTTGCAGAAATCCAAGTCGTAGGTTGCAGCATGCATGGCAAAATCAAAATGCAGTTTATAAAGTTCCTCCACACTCAAGTTCTTGCAATCCATGAGCACCTGATTGAAATCCTTGATGTCAGTTTCATGTGTGTTCCAAACCTTTGCAACGGTCTGGATATCATTGTATTTCTCTACGAGGTAGATGAGAAACATATAAGATTGGTAGCGATGCCATTCATGAGTGAAAGCGTAGTTGTGAGACTTTTGGAAAATATCGACCGTTCCACTTTCTGTAAATACCTCCTCGGGGTAGGACTGCAAAGCTTGCCAGTTGGCTGTGGTTTCCCAAATGGTAGCACCATTCCCTACGGCACCATGAAAACCTGTGTTACAACTCAAATCAGTGCCATGATTGGAATCTTCTGCATAGCACATATAGTGGAAGGAGTGTCCCACCTCATGAGCAAGTGCAGAACCTGCTGGTTTGCAAGTGGAAGGACTGAGCCAGAGTGCAGACACTTGGAAATCATAGCCTGCACCGTAGCAAATCCAATCGCTTGAGTAATTCATCAGAATCATCAACTTATATTTCTTCAGATTTGATGTCTCGGGATTGACAAATCCAAGTTGAGAGCATTCCAGTTCATAAAATGCTTCTGCTTTTGCAAGGATGTCATCCACGTCGATTGTCATATCAACGCCATTCAGTGAAGGAGCATTACTTGGGTTATTGCCAAATCCCTTTTGCCAAAAGATAATGCAATTTTCGCTTTGCTTACTTCTACTGAAAGACCATTGCAAGTTCGTGTTTCCATCTTCAATATATTCTTTCGTTGAGGAATTGTACACCCATCCTCTTGGAATATAGACAGATTTTTCCGCATTAGCAAATGATGCAGTGAGGAAAAGCAGGATGAATGAAATGGCTTTGTTAAAATGATGAGACTCTTTCATGGTTGATAAAATATTATTTAGTTATAGCTGCAAATGTAGTGATTTTTCTGTTTATTCTATTCCTTTTTGATTTGATTTTACTCAAAAAAAGCATTTGTTTCTTGCTTCAGAATATGTTTTGTCCATGTCAACTTAAAATCTTTGTATTTAGATGTCAGAGTGGAAAAAAAATCGTAACTTTGCATTTTTGAAAGGATTTTAAAAAGATAGTATTCTCTTTTGGGAGAATGTATCTTGTTAAAGATGTATTGGAATAACTCAAATTATGAATAAAATAGTAAAAGGAACGCTCATCGGATTGGTAGCGTTGGGTGCAGTTGCTGCAGGAGTCATTTATTATGCCATTGGTCCTAATTTGACCAATGAACAGAAGGAATATGTGTATGTGGATGAGGATGATAATTTGGATTCCGTGATGAATAAGGTGGAATCCTTGGCACATCCAAAGACGATGTTGGGATTCAAGGCATTGGCTTCACATGGTAAATACGGAGATAGAATCCGTACAGGACGTTATGCCATCCATCCCGACATGACGATGTTGCAATTGTTCCGAAACTTGCGAAACCATCAGCAAGAATCCATCAAATTGGTGGTTCCTACCACTCGTACTTTGGCAGATTTCGCAGGACGAGTGACAAAGAACTTGATGATTGATTCTTTGGCATTGGTAAAGGCTCTCACTGATGAAAAAGTGAGTGCAGAATTCGGATTGACACAGCAAACCATGCCATCGTTGATTATACCGAACACTTATGAGGTGTTGTGGGATGTGTCCGTCGATGATTTCATGCAGCGAATGAAGGAAGAGCACGATAAGTTCTGGAATTCAGAGCGTTTGGCAAAGGCGAAGGCACACAATCTCGACCCTGTGCAAGTCGCTACTTTGGCAAGTATCGTGGATTCAGAGAGTGCTTATAATCCTGAGAAACCTCGCATCGCAGGTCTTTATCTCAATCGTCTGAAACTGAATATGGCTTTGCAGAGTGACCCAACAGTCATCTATG
>Ga0310697_10005444_pt1 | contig 12289 bp, 18 predicted proteins | sample 172DNAGHGlowgp2_FD_203883 | JGI IMG/M metagenome (GOLD analysis project Ga0310697, IMG submission 203883) | Sheep rumen microbial communities from Palmerston North, Manawatu-Wanganui, New Zealand - 1728 DNA GHGlow gp2 (v2) (version 2) | ecosystem: Host-associated > Mammals > Digestive system >... | reverse complement strand
GTGAAAAGGATAGACACCAAGGCGACGAGCATCAATGCGGCACGCAGGCTGTTCCCAGAAGTTGACCTGCGCAAGAGCGAGCGGTCGAAGAAGCCAGACGACAACAAGGTGGATTCGATGCTGATGGCCGAGTACGCCCGTCGCAGGAACTTATGATTACGATTTGTTTGACCATAACTTTTTGATTTTTGAGGTTACTTTTTCATGTAATGGTTCCCGCCCTGTTGTGAAACACGGCGGGTTTTTGAATTTTGAAAACATTATACATGTAATGTATTTTAGACGATATGAAATATAACAAAGACAACCCGCTTCGAGTCTTCGAGGCGTTCGCCGGATATTCGAGCCAGTCGCTTGCATTGCAGCGGCTTAAACAAGACTACCCAGAGTTTGATTTCGTCCGTGTAGGCTGGGCAGAGTTTGACCCGCAGAGCAAGAAACCGATAGATGAGCAGCCCGCAGTCATTGCCAACCGTGCCTTGTTCCCAGACGGGAGCAGGAATTACGGAGACATTACATGTATAATGTGGCAAGACGTGCCCGATTTTGACCTGTTTACAACGTCGTTTCCTTGTACTGATGTCAGCAATGCTGGGCGGCAGGCTGGTCTTGAAAAAGGCAGTGGCACCCGATCGTCAATGATTTGGGAGTGTGAGCGAGCCATCGAAATCAAGAGGCCAAAGTACATACTTCTTGAAAATGTGAAAGCCTTGCTCTCAAAGAAATTCAAACCATATTACAACAAGTGGGTAGAGATTCTGGAGGGTTATGGCTACAAGACATTCACCGAGATACTTAACGCGAAAGACTTTGGCGTGGCCCAGAACCGAGAAAGGGTTTTTGGTGTGTCTATCCTGCGCACCGAGGACGAGCCAGAGCCGATATATCATTTCCCGAAGCCGTTTCCGTTGACCTCCTGCCTTGCCGATGTGCTTGACGAAGATGTCGATGAGAAGTACTTCCTCAGTGACGAGATGCTGGCGAGGTTCTGCGTCAAGTCGGTAGAGCAAGACGATCCAACACCGACCAGCAAGATGCCGTTTGGCATCAACGGATGCAAAAACACCAAGTTAGATGTATGTGGCAACTGCAAGTTTGATTTAAGCGCAGAGCAGTGCGCACGGCTATATGCACTAATGGATAAACATGGCAAGACACCACTTGGAGCAAAATATCCGTGATGAGGTCATTGTGCTCGGCAAGGTAAGCACCTCGCAGGACGGCACTATTGTTTCTGGGGGGGGGGGCAGCGCCATGCCACACAGCAGGTCACGGAAACTGCCCGAAGGTCGCCGTCATTATCGAGAATTAGACCGCACAACACCGCAAACGGAGGTTTGTGCTATACACTTAACACAAGGTACGAGTTTGCAGGTATCAAAGACCTCGTTACACCGAAGCACTGCAAGACGTGCGTGATGTACATATATGAGACACAATAAGGTTGTTATCCTTTACAACATTTACAGCGCAAGTTACGGCAGTTCCTTTGCTGGCAACGTGTTTGATACCGCTGGTGTTTCTCCAACGATTTTAACATACGGGGGGGGGGTAATCGCCAGCCTATGATATTCGTGATAGATGAAACTTAAACGACCGAACGAGGAGCCGATAGGTGACGGAGTTAATTCGCCGATAAACATTCTTGGCACCTTACTCTCTCTCTCTCTCTCTACGACGGCTGCTTTTTCGACTCACGGCACTGGGTTTACGAGCCCTTGAACTGTGCGCTTCCGTTTGCCGTTACAACGAGGATTTCAGCGAACAACCAGCAGTATTTGTTGCTATATGAAGAAACCGAATAAACCCACTGGTGGGAAACGGCTTAAAGCCTTGATAGATAAAGGTTTACCACTTGCGGGGGGGGTATGGCTCGACACATATAACAGGATATATAACCCGAAAACCAGTGGCACTATAAAGTCAAGGATTGACGGGAATTGTATGTACTTCATTACACAAGCGATAGAGAATGACTGATATTGTCGGTTGTAACCCGATGCCAGATGGAACTTGCAGGACGCTTAAAGAGCAGTACCACAAGACATCGGTAGCCAACTTCCTTTACACGAATGATTGGGGCGCAACGGGATATATATATATATATGAAACCCAGTAGATATTTGATATGCGAACTTGTCGGCGACAGGGACAAGCCTAGAATCAGCATCAAGGATTTTGCCTTTTGTGTCCCGGCCAACCCGATGTCAGACAGAGTACAAAAAGCGATTGTGATATATGAGTGTTAAGCACTATATATGTGTCCCGCAGGCGACCGCAAAGGGTTACATAGAATGCCCTCTAAGAGCCGTTTTTGACTGGGGCTATCCGACCTCCAAACTACGCCGTGGGCGCGTCCAAGGGGGGGGTAAAATCAGCCCTGCATTAACCTGCAATTCAGGCACATTGTTAGCATTTGTAGCGTATGAAACCGATTAACGAGCGAAGCTCTACTCTCTCTCTCTCTCTCTGCCGACAGGCGGTTTGCGGAGATTCGGCAGATAGCGAACCTGACCATAACCAAGCGGGAGAACCCGAACCGAAATCGGGTTTACGACCCGTACGGCATAGCCCCGACGGTTTACAACTTTGCGGGCGGTGGCCAGCATCAGCCCCTTATCCCGATCATAACGGAAAACTGACCAAATGTTTGAACTACTATCTGGACGACGGCTCAAAGAATCCGCTGGAGCATCGGGTATATCAGACATGGGGCAAGATAGCCACTGCGATAACCGTGGCCTATCACCCGTGGATTGCCATACCAATTGAAACATAAATTACTGAAAGTGAGCAAGTTGATTACCCCCCCCACGATTGGCTGGATGCAACGCAGAAAAGGACGGAACAAGCCAGACAGTCAAGGCCAACTACTACAAGGTCAGCGCATCGAACTTCTATCGGGTCAAGGACTGGGGAGCGACCGCAGTGCTGGTCATCAGCGAGACGGAGTGACATCATCATCGTGGGTCATATATGGAATAGCCAGCAGAACGGCATGGTCTATTCACCGTGCGGCATCTGCGGGACGATGACCATAGGCCAGCATAGCGGTGTAGAACCGAAGGTAATGATTACTTATGAAACTGACTGATATTCAGCCGATTAACGGCAGTCGGGGGGGGTACTGCAAGAGCGATTAGAGCCTGCTACGGCAAGTGCTCGTTTGAAAGCGTGTTCCTGCCGACTGGCCACGGCATCACTGGAGTGGTCGAAACGTATGAAACGGATTGACGCACTCGCAGTGACACGCTCCAGGACGGCACAGGAACGGGCGAGAAGGCATCTCCACGGTGACAAAGGAGCAACATTCAGCAAAGGGAAATACATGACCCTGCGCAAGGGCTACATGGGAACGGTAACGACATTCACGACAAAGGATTGCTTGGTTGCAGAGATATATGAAACGTAGGCTCACTTCCACACACACACAAGGCTGGCGGTGATGAACGCAGATGCCGACGGGTGTGCAGTGACACTGACAACCGCCCACCATTATGCGGGCAACATCATCGCACCGAGGCAGGGCTTTCGGGAAATGGGAGTGATGGTGATAACCGAGACCTAATTTATATCAAGGCTTACCCACGAGGGTTCAACTATGGGTTTGAATACCGAAACGGCATCAGCCCGTCGGTGACGACCTCAAGTTGGCAGCACAACTTCTTTCTTATTATAGCAAATGAAACGTAACTGCTTGATTTCTACCCCCCCCACGCATCGGGAGGCAGGAAAGTGTTCGCTTCAAGGTGATGCCCAGCGGGAACATCCGTGCGTGGCAGTTCGGCACGCAGGACAAGCGGGGTGTGAGCGAGTGGCAGATAACCAACCCCAGGAACGCATCGACAACGATAACGACCGCGCACCAGGGAGGTTGGATAATGATACCGAGAGAAACGGAATAACCGCAAGAGGAAAATTCATCGGCGAGGGTGACGGATGCTTCACCAACTATGCAGCCGATGAATATTTCCGTGGCGGGTTAAGAGGACTATCAAGAGCATTAAGAGCGGGCAACCACAACACGGCTGTCTGCGTAAGATATGAAACCAAGATGATACAAAGAGATTTTCACAAGCAAGTCCGAGTGGTCTATCGGGCATTGCGGAGGATTTACGGGAAAGTCAAGACCCAGGACGAAGCCCTGCGGATATTCAAAATCGTCTTTCCCGAACTGAACAAAGCGAGGCTGAGCGATGGTAAAGACCTGCATATCCCGACCGAGACCATCGACGGCATCAAGCGGCTGCGTGACACATGGCAACCGACCGGGGAGTTTGCCAAGTTGTTCGACAAGGTGATTAACCAGATGGAGATGCCCGTTTCGTGGGACAAGGACGTGCTTATACAATTCTATGAGGACATCATGCCCGTGGTGATGCGTATAAGGAAACTGACACCCAGGGAGTGCTTCAAACTGATGAATGTCGATGAACCCGACATCGACAAGATTCAGGCAAGCGGTGTGAGCAATTCTGCCCAGTACAAATTGGCAGGAAACTCAATCGTCGTGGCTTGTTTGTACCACATCTTTGACAAGATGTTTATTCACCGAGAGCAAGAATACAAATTCGGAACCCAATTATCCCTATTCTGATGACGAAGAAGAAAGAAATCCCATGGAAGCGTCAAGTGCTCTGCATTGAGGACGGGATGGTGTGGGATAGCATCCTGGCTTGCTCAAAAAGCCGCGCGATTCCTTTCAGCACTCTCCGCCAATGCGTGAACCGCCGTGGTTCCGTCAAAGGCAAACACTACGTTGAGGCCAGCAAGGAGGACGTCGAGCAGTTCCGCCGTTCCAAGGAAATCAAGGTCGGCGACAAGGTACACATGCGCAACGACCCGAACAATCCAGGCATCGTGGAGAGCATAGACGGTGACTTCGTGCGATTCCGTTTCGACTCTCCGATAGAGCTGTGCGAGTGCATGAGGGAGCAACTGGTGAAAGTTGAGACAAATTAATATATTAACCAATTAAAACCAATTAGGCTATGTTTGAGAACATCCAAAATTCGTTTAACGGCCTGTTCGGTAAGGTGGCACCAGGGATGTGCAGACTTACCATGAACGGCAACATCGCCGTAAAATGCGGCAACGGCTACAAGTCCTACAACGTGAAAAAGGGGACATTGACCAACGTGACCAACTTCTGCTTCAATGTCGGCGACGAGATGTTTTTCGTCATCCCGACGAACAGGGTCGAGGTCGGTGACATCATTCTCGTGCAGGGCAAGCCCAAGTGCGTCACCGAGTCCACAAAGAAAATCATCACTGTCATTGACTATGAAAATTCAGAGGTTCGCCAGATCGTTCCAGAGCGCCATGTGTTCATGGGGAGCACCTACTTCTATGGCAAGGTAATCAGCATGTTCGGCAACTTGTTCAAGAACGGCAAGGGCCTTGGCAACGTGATGAAGATGATGATGATGAGCCAGATGATGGGTGGCAACACCTCGCAAGGCGGCATGATGGGCGGCATGGGTCAGATGATGGCCATGTCCATGTTTATGAACGGCGGCGAAAACCCTTTTGAAGGGATGTTTGACCTGTCGCTTGATGCAGACGAAGAAGAAGTTGAACAAAAAGAAGAAGACTGATATGGGAGCAGTAAGCACAACCGATTTGAGAGAGTACAGCAAGGCTGGGCAGCAAGAGACCCAGCAGGTGGATAACAACAACGGCGATATGGAGGTGTAGGCTATGGGAGGAGGTTCATTCACTCATGCGTCCATGTCTGCTTATTCGTCATCTCTTGGACGCAGTTATGACAGCAGTACAGGCCGTGTCTTAGGCCAGAGCTACACAGCGGTGAAGATTGACCCGCTTCTTGACCCGCGCAAGTTCAAGGTCCGCGAGTGCTGCAACAGCGACGAGCACCCGAACACCATCCCCGTCATCCTCGCTCTTGACGTGACGGGCTCGATGGGTGACGCCTGCAAAGAGACCGCAGCGTCTCTCGGCACAATCATCACAAACCTGTACGGAAAGTACAAGGATGTGGAGATTTGCGTCATGGGCATCGGTGACATCGCCTATGACGATGCACCAATCCAGATGAGCCAATTCGAGAGCGATGTGCGTATTGCCGAGTCGCTCGACAAGGTTTACATCGAGTTTGGCGGCGGCGGAAACAAGTACGAGAGCTACACGGCAGCATGGTACATGGGGCTCTACCGCACAAAGCTCGACTGCTACGACAAGCAAGGCAGGAAAGGCATCATCATCACGATGGGCGACGAGCCGTTGAACCCGTATCTGCCCTTTGAAAAGCTTAACAATGCGGCTGGTTGCACAGAGCAGGCCAATGTCGAAACGGATGCACTCTATAATGCGGCAAGCAAGAAATTCGACATCTTCCATATCGCCGTTGACAGCCCGCGCAACTGCTACCGCAGATACAGCAACGCTATCGCATCATCCTTTGGTCGTGTTCTCGGCAGCCGACTGAAAGTATCTTCGGTCAACGGACTTTCCGCAGCGATTGAATCCTGTATAGACGAAGCCATCGGCGGTGCGCCGATTCAGCAGCCACAGCAGGCAGGCGGTGACGGGATAAGCTGGTAAGCATGAAAGCGAACATAGTCATAGGGGCAAACCTTGGTGACGAGGGGAAAGGAACGGTTGTCGCCCGACTCGCCAAGGGTAGCCCCTGTACACTTAACATCCTCACGAATGGAGGCTCACAGCGTGGGCACTCCATTCTTACCGAGGACGGCTCGATGACGTTCCAGCACTTCGGTTCAGGCACATATTTCCGGGCAGACAACTACTATTCCCGCTACTATATCCTCAACCCTATGCAGTTTGTCCAGGAATACGACAAACTCATTGTCAAGCCAAAGATATACAGGGACAAGCGGTGCAGGTGGTCAACCCCATACGATGTTATTGTCAATATCATCGAGAACCAGCGCAGAGGCGTCAAGGCGTCTTGCGGGATGGGCATCTGGAAGACAGTCAAGCGATACAACGACTTGTTGTGCATGGATTTTGATGATTTCATGTCTGGTGAAGCCGTCGCCATGAAGTTCCTTTACCATGTCAAGCTGTACTACGAGAGGCAGACTGACATTCCCGAAGAATGGAAAGACGTGTGGAACAGCCACGGCCTTGTCTCGCACTTCCTCAACGACTGCAAAAGGTTTGATGAACTTACCGAAGTCGCGGAAGTTGGTTCGCTCAGATACGATAACGTGATATTTGAGAACGGGCAGGGGCTTTCGTTGTGCGACACAGGGCTCAACACGATAGACACCACACCGTCCGACACAGGTATTACCTATGCGCTCCAGCTTGCCAGAGAAATGGGGATAAGCGACATTACGGCTCACTATGTTACACGTCCTTATCTTACCCGTCATGGTGCAGGGCACATTGACAATGAATGCAGGCGCAATGATTTGTCAACTTCCGTTGCGGATGACAGGACTAATCACTACAACGAGCATCAAGGTGAGTTCAGGTATGGTATGCTTGACATCGAAATACTCCGCCGCAGGGTTGTTTGGGATGCAAGAGGTATTGATTTTGTGCTTGACGTGACGCATTGCGATGAGATGGACAGGCTTGGTGAGTTCAAGCGGTATTTTGACCATGTTAATGCCATTGACACGGCATTGGTGTAAATTTTAAATTTTCAATATTATGGACAAGACAAAAGAGAAGCAAGAGGTAAAAGCGGTGTTCAGCAAGGTGCAGATGTTGCTGGACACATTGCAGGGCAAGGATGCTACCTGCCTGTTTATAGGATACGAAGGCAACCATTTCGTCATCAGCGGTGACTTCAACGGCATTTGCGCCCAGTTGATATTCGCCATGTGCCGTTATCCAATCGTGACGCAGATTGTCAAGAAGTGCGCCAGCAGGTTTGACGAGTTAAATGCCGAGTATGGTGACAATGTTCGCAGTGTCACCCTTGATCATCTTATCGAGCAGAACTCGGGGAATGAACCATGAGCAGGGTCGGACTGATTGACGTCGATGGCCATAATTTTCCCAATCTCGCCTTGATGAAGCTATCGTCGTGGCACAAGGCGCAGGGCGATGAGGTCGAGTGGGCGATACCATTCAACCACTACAACACCATCTATCGCAGTAAGATTTTTACGTTCTCGCCAGATAATTTAACTTATTACTCTGCAAATCAAGTAATTATGGGGGGGGTACTGGCTACGACATCAAAAGCCGATTACCCGAAGCGGTGGAACACTGGAGAACACCAGATTACAGCATCTATCCGCAATACAAGTTCTCTATCCAGTTCTACTCACGTGGTTGCATCCGTTCCTGCGGTTTTTGCCTTGTGAGCCAGAAAGAGGGAAAGATTCACCCCGTCGAGCCGATGGAACTTAATCCTCAAGGCGAATGGATCGAGGTGCTTGACAACAACTTCTTCGCCAATCCAGAATGGCGGTCAGCCGTTGAGGACTTGGAGAAAGCAAAGCAGCCGATAAAGTTCCACGGCGTTGATGTGCGCATCATGGACGAGGAACAAGCCTATTGGCTCAATAGGTTGCCGTTGAAGACTGGTGTGCATATCGCATGGGACTTGCCGCAGATAGACCTCACCGACCGATTGAAAGCGATGCTCAAGCATATCAAGCCGTACAAAATCACTTGCTATGTATTATGCGGCTTTAATAGCACCAAGGAGCAAGACCTTTTCCGCTTGCGCACACTCAAGGAGTTGGGCATCTTGCCGTTTGTGCAGCCCTATCGTGACTTTGAGAACAAGCGCAAGCCGACACCCTACGAGCAGGATTTGGCTCGCTGGGCAAACCGAGCATGGCTGTTCAAGTCGTGTGATTTTTTAGATTTTTCTCCCCGCAAGGGGTTCAAATGCAGCGAATATTTCAAATGAAAGAAGAAGCACTAATTAGGGCAAATGGGATAAAAGCTCAAATAGCCCGTATTGATTACGATAATTGCGCTTTGCGAAAACTTCTCGACGATGAAAAACTTATGTTGTGTGGAATAATCAACAAAGAGATTTCTCGCAGGGCGATAATCGAGCAACTTGACTTGAACGAGAAAGAAATTCAAAGGCTCCAAAAAGAGTTTGACGAACTATAATGAATTGACAAATGAGTAACCAAGCAAAACCATCACCGATTTTCTATCTGGCGCAACTTGAGGGCACGATGCTCGCAAAGAAGCGGGAGTACCTGCGCCAGAAACTCGAAGTCCTCAAGCAGACAGCCCACGACAAGAAAGAGTTCAAGCGGCAGCGCGATGCCATCCACAAGGAGATGAACGCACTGACCTTTGACATCGACGGAAAGATTGCTGAGGTGTATAAGCAGAACTACGAGGTCGTCAAACTCGTGCTGATGATGTTCTGCGGAATGGACTTCATCACACGGCTGTATGACCATGCCGAGGAGCGGTTCAAGGCCGTGACGGTAGGCATCAAGCGTGACGAGCTGCTTGATTTTGTGAAGTTGTGCCGTGAGGTCGCTACCAAGGCCAACGAGGTCGTGTGTATCATCGACGAGGCTGGCAAGGACATGATGAGCATGGCCTATGCTGGCATGGAGGACGGCATAGGCGAGAGGCTGCTTGCCGAGTTGGAGCGGCACGTCAACGCCTACGGGCAGACCCCAGAGGGAAAGAAATACTTTTACGGCGAACACTAAACACTGGAGCAACTATGAGCGAGATTAGCAACAAGCCTGCCCAGCAGATTGCCAAAGCGAAAAACGACTGCGAGGAGAAGATACTTAAAGCCGTTTCCGAGTTCCATGATATAACTGGCCTTGAGGTCGATGATTTGCGCTTCAACAAAGGTTATTTGGAACACAAGTATGATGATTTCGATGTAATTCATCCGACAACGATAACAATAGTAGTTTCTTTATGATATGGAACAGGTACTGCATCTATTCATCATCAACACTTGCAGGCATAAATGTCCGTTATGCTGCAATAAGTTCTACGACATCGAGAAGATACCCGTTGTCACCGTTGAGCGGTTGAAGTCGGTTGATACCGTGTGCCTTACTGGGGGTGAACCGCTGCTACTGCGTGACGAAACCTTGTATGACTTCGTTGTCGGCCTGCGTGAGCAATATCCGAACATCAAGAACTTGTACGTCTATACCAGCGGCAAGGAATTGTCTGCAAAGCGTGACACAGTTGATGTATTGGTAAAGCACTCGCTCATCAACGGTGTCAACGTGTCGCCGAAAGACAGTATCGACTGGATGGGACTTGCCACAACGATTAGAGAAACGCCAGCTATATTCAAAAGCGGTTCTAACAGGCTCTACGTCTTTGAGGAGCAGCAAAGCGAGTTTGCCAAATGGAAATGGCAGTTCTTAGACAAGAGTATCGACATCATCGGGCGCAAGTGGGACAGGGTATTCAACACCCAGGGGAACGAACATTTTGAACGACTACCTATATTATTTTGACAAATGGAAGTAAAAATCAAAGCATTAGATGAATTGGCCATCATGCCGAAAAAGGCCACCGATGGCAGTGTGGCATACGACCTGTATGCACCAGAAAATCGGCTTATCAAATGCGGTCGGCAGGTGATAAACCTGCATTTCGCCATTGAGTTACCGACAGGCTATGAGGCCAAGATTGAGCCCCGCAGCGGCTACTCTTCAAAAGGCTTCGCAGGTGCTTATGTGATAAACGGAGCAGAATACCGCTTTGACTGCGATGTTCTCACAGGTAAAGTGGATTACGATTATAGGGGACCTGTCGGTGTTATCGTAAACAACAGAGACAGAGCATTTTATATCAGCCGTGGCCAGCGCATCGCCCAGATGACCATTTACAAGGTCGAGGACACTCAACTTGTCGAAGTTGCAGAGTTGAGCGAGACCGATCGTGGAACTGGTGGCTACGGAAGCAGTGGAAACTAAATTATAAATCGAAACATTATGAATGAAGAACAATGGGAAGCCTATCTCAACGACATCATGGATAGGCAGATTAAAGCGACGAGAAACCAGAGCGTGATTTTCACCGTCTCGCTCAGTAACACGCAGGTGAGGGTATTTATTGAGCCGCTTGGCCAGAAGTGCCAGCAGTATTTCATCTACCGCAAAGCGACCGATGAGACGGCTCAGAAAGTAATCAAGAAGATTGACGATTTCCTTGCGAACATGAAAGTGTGGCAGGGATTTAAAAACAAAACGACATGAAGAAGAAAGCGAGAGTAATTGCAACAGGTGACGTGATTGAAGTCACTGAGGTCGGCGACCAGGAGTTTGCCGATGTTGAGGGCAACAAGTACCAGGGTTACGAGTTGGAAATCCTGCCTAACCTTCCCGAAATGCCGAAGCAACCCGACTGGGAGGGTATGGTTGACGCATTGAAGCAGAACCAGCTTATTCAGCCAGCGTCGAGCATAGCCGTGGAGTTTATGCGTTCCCATCCCAATGCGCCTGCCAAGAAGGTGCTTGCGTTTGTCACCGAGGTTATCAACGGCATCAAGGAGTTGTAGGGTATGTACATCGACATCAAGTTAATCGAACTCGCAGGGTTTGTCAGCGCATTACAAGCCCTGCGATTGCCCTACGGGTTGGATTGCAGAAGCCGTGCTATGCACCAAATGAATACGACAAGCGACGGAACGCTTTGTCTGCATGACCGCATCAACATCAACGACAAGGACGAGGACTTGCTGCGTTCGCTCATCAAGCGTGGCGACGAGCACGCAAAGGTAGTGCGTGGCATTGTTGCCTACGTTGAAATCAACGCGCCTCGTTTCCTTTGGCAGGAAATCGACACCTACAGAATTGGCAGGGAAACGCTTGCCAGCGAGAGCACGATGCACATCCAGGGCAAGGGACTGAACGAGGAAGAGCTCGTCAAGATGAAGAACGAACTACCAGAAGGCACGATGCAGAAGCGCATCGTCATGTTGAGTTACCAGACGTTGCGTCGCATCTACAAGCAGCGCAGGAATCACCGCCTACCGCACTGGCGTGAGTTCTGCCTATGGATTGAGACGCTGCCATATTCATGGATGATAACGGAGGGTATTGAGAAATGAAAGACGAGATTAACGAACTGCTGGTTTGCAACTGCTCCAGCATTGAGCACCAGCTTGTTTTCAGCACCATTGCAGAAGACCCAGACCGCTGGGTTTATGCCCATGTGCATCTTTGCAGCCGCCCGTTCTTAAAGCGGTTGTGGGCAGGGTTGAAGTATATCTTCGGTTACAAGTGCATGTACGGCAACTTTGAGGAGGTCATTCTCGACAAGAGCCATGCCGACCAGTTGCAGAAGATTGTTGACTATCTGAAAGAGGAGTGATGAGCGACAACAATTC
>Ga0310697_10005442_pt1 | contig 12292 bp, 9 predicted proteins | sample 172DNAGHGlowgp2_FD_203883 | JGI IMG/M metagenome (GOLD analysis project Ga0310697, IMG submission 203883) | Sheep rumen microbial communities from Palmerston North, Manawatu-Wanganui, New Zealand - 1728 DNA GHGlow gp2 (v2) (version 2) | ecosystem: Host-associated > Mammals > Digestive system >... | reverse complement strand
TTGGTAATAGAAGCCCTGCGGACACGAGGTTGTCCGCGGGGCTTCGTTTGTGAAAAATGGAATGAAAATTTGGTCGGGTGGGGGAAAGGTATTACCTTTGCGACGAGAAAATGAAAGATATAAAGACGATGGAAGCTCAAGCATTCAAATTTGACTACCCCGTGGGAACATTCAGGGAGTCTGTTAGGGCATACCGAAAGTATAAAAAAGAGTGGCGGAAAAAGATGGAAGTTAAGCTTGCACAAATGGAGGAGGAAATTAGGCAGGCCAAGGCTGATCCTTTCTATAAAGTGGAAGCAATATGAATGCACTGTCGCTTAATCACCTCTGGTCCTATCTTCAGGGCCTGGCTCTAACAGCAAGCAACAAGAAGTGGCTTGCTGAGCATTTGTATGAGTCTGCAGAGGCAGAGACTATCCAACACGACACGTTGCAGAAGGCACGTGCCCTGACAGAAGAACAACTGCAAGTTATGGAGCAAGAAGAGTATCTGTCCCCTGAGGATTTGAAACTCTTGCTTTACAGGACTGTGGACAATATATACAGTCAGGAATGAAGTACATTATTCACAATCAATGTACAAGGAATGCACTAAAGAACAACCGCACATATCACCAGTTGATATGTGCGGTTGTTCTTTTATCACCCCTTCACTCGTTGATAGCACCGCAGTAGGGGCAGGGCCCTTTGTGGCGGATCTTTCGGTGGCAGCGGCCGCAAAGGTAGCGGGCACGGGCACGTGTCCAATAGCGATAGAAGGCCAGGGCGATGAAGGCGAGGCCCACGGGCAGCGCGAGCAGGGCCGGCAGGAGCGAGAGGACGAGATAGATGACCATGCAGATGGCCAGCAGCGAGAACAGATAGAGCAGGGCTTCCGGGGTAGGCAGGAGCTTGAGCGTGTCATCGACGACGGTGATGCTCAACAGCAGCAGGGCCCATGTGGTGCAGAGGAAGGCGCAGAGGAGGGGCGGCTGCGAGAAGGGGTTGAGGGTGGGATGATAGAAGAACTGCACCCACTGCTGGGGGATGTCCTGCTGTATGAAGGCATAGAGCAGGGCAGAGAGTGCCAGCGTGGAGGCGAGGATGGTGGGATAGATGCTGGGGATGTCATCGAGCAGGAGCATCCGGAAACGCTGTCGCCGCAGGATATGAATGACCACGATGATGAGGGCGATGCCTGTGACGGCCAGGAACCAGAGGACGTGGCCATCGGAAAAGAAGTAGATGAACTGGCTGATGGGGTCGTCGGGGCATGAGGCCTGCAGGAGGTCGCTCTCGTGGAGCCAGCCCATGGTGAACTGGTCGCGGGCCACCTTGGCCCACACGCTATCGACGGAGTCCTCGGGGATGACGGTGAGGGCGGCGATGACGATGGCGTCGTTGCGGCGTATCCACAGGCTGTCGGAACTCTTGACGGCGCCCTCGCTCCAGTGCATGGGGCGGTCTTCAACCAGCAGGAGACTGTCGGCATGAACACGCAGGTTGTAGCCGATGCCGTAGGGGCGGCTGAGCTGCGCGATGGTGCTGTCGGCTGGTTCCGCGCCATCGAGGATGATGTGCTGCGGCGCGTTGTAGCAGGAGACAGACGTTATCGCCAAAGCGATAACGAATGAACAATGAATAATGGACAATGGAAAATTCATAATTCACAATTCATAATTCACAATGTTTTTTTAATCCTTAATCTTTTATCCCTAATCCCGTAGCACTTGCATCTCGCAGCGGGCGCAGTCGAAGCGAAGGGGGAACGTGCGGCCGTCAGCGAGGCGCAGCGACAAGGGCTCGCGGTAGGGGAGACGCTTGCCCTCGCGCGTGCAGTAGCCAAGGGCATGACGCAAGCAGTGGCGGCAGGTCATGAGGGGGAGGGAGGACTCCCAGGACTCTCCCCCCGCCCTCCCTATCAGGGAGGGAGCGGTCACCTGTCCGGAATCGCAGACGTTGTCTTGCACGCGTGGGCTCTGTCCTGTGTTGTTTTTGCTCCCTTGCACTAAGGTATTTGCTTCCTCCCTAACAGGGAGGGCGGGGGGAGAGTCCGCTACCTTTCTCCGCCACTCTCCCAGCACGGAGGCAGGGATGAACCAGTTGTCGGAGAAACGGATCTCTATGTCGTCTTCCGTGCAGGTGTAAGGGGTGTCGCCGAGGCGCATGAGCTGACGGCGGATGTTGTCGGCTTGCGGTGTTCGGGCGAGCTCATGGGGGTAGGGGAAGGAGTAAAAGTTAAGAGTTGAGAGTTTAGAGTTTAGAGTTGAGAGTTGTAATCTGAAACCTTCTTCGGTGTCCTCTATGAGCCAGCGGACGGGGATGCGGCGGTCGGCGGTGGGATGGGCAAGTTGCTGCTCGAAGGCCGCATCGTGGTTGCGGTAGAGGATGGTGCCGGGGCGCAGCTGCTTGAGCACTGAAGGATCGGCAGGATAGATGCGGCCTTGCTCATCGACACGGTTCACACGGAAGCCGAGGAGATGTCCGTCGGACGTGAAGAAGCAGAGCCCGTCTCCGTTGGCTACCCTTGATGATTCGTCAACGGGAAATGAGGAATGAAGGATGAGGAAGGAGGAATGAGTGGAGGCTACGTCGCCGAGTCTTTTTCCCACCGATTTTGGGGTGAGGGGCTGGCTGATGGGTTCTGCCGTGCGGCCGTGGAGAAAATAGTCGGTGAAACCTCGGTTGAAGCTCTTGTAGGGGTCGGGCGTGAAGGAGATGGTGCTTTCGCCGATGGATGCACGGCAGTAGTCCTGCGGACGGCGGGCGATGATGGCGTCGATGCGCTGGCGATAGTAGGCGGTGATGTTCTTCACGTAGGAGACATCCTTCAGGCGGCCTTCAATCTTAAAGGAGGTGACACCAGCATCCATGAGGGCTTCGAGGTCGGCGGAGCGGTTCATGTCCTTGAGGGACAGCAGGTGGCGCTGTTTTTCAACGGTTTTGCCGTCGGCATCGATGAGGTCGAAGGGCAGGCGGCAGAACTGTGCGCACTCCCCACGGTTGGCACTGCGACCGAAGCAGTACTCGCTGGCATAGCAGCGGCCGCTGTAGCTGACGCAGAGTGCGCCGTGCACGAACACCTCCAGCGGCATCTCGGGGACAGCTGCGTGGATGGCGCGTATGTCATCTAAGGACAGCTCGCGGGCGAGGACGGTCTGGGTGTAGCCGGCAGCCAGACGGGCGCGGACATCCTCGATGGTGCGGTTGTCCATCTGCGTGGAGGAGTGGAGGGGGAGAGGGGAGGATATTGTAGTTGAAAGTTGAGAGTTAAAAGTTGAAAGATGAGGCTCATGAGGCTCATGGGCTTTATGGGACTCAGGAACAATGCGGGAATCCTGGGTGATGAGGGCATCGACGGGGATGGCGGCGAGGTCGTTGATGAGGGCTTGGACTGCGGGTAGCTCGTCGTCGTAGAGGAGGGTGTTGAGCGTCACGTAGATCTTCACACCGAAAGGGCGTGCAAAGCGCACGAGCTCCGCAATGTCCTCGAGGCTGTTGCCTGCGGCAGCACGGGCACCGAAGCGCGGAGCTCCGATATAGACTGCGTCGGCACCGTGGCGGATGGCCTCGATGCCGCACTCAAGGTTGCGCGCAGGGGAGAGTAGCTCGATAGTCCTCATGAGAGATGGAGCGGGGTACTAATGGATGGCCTCGATGTCGTAGGGGGTCTCCTGATAGACGTAGTAGTTGAGCCAGTTGGTGAACAGAAGATTGGCATGGGCGCGCCAGCTGACGAGAGGCCCTTGGTCGGGGTCGTCGTTGCGGTAGTAATGGCGCGGCATGTCGATGGGGAGTCCCTTGGCGAGGTCGCGACGGTATTCGGTGTCGAGGGTCAGCGGTGAGTACTCGGCGTGACCGGTGATGTAGAACTCGCGCCCGCCGCGTGCCATGACGATGCTGACGCCCGACTCCTCGCTCTCGGCAATGATGGTGAGGGGGTGGGTGGAACCCTCGGGAGAACCCTCGGGAACGGTAAGGGGGGCGGCGGTCTTGGAGGGACCCTCAGGAACGGTGACGGCTTCGATGTCCTCGCGGCGGATCTCGGTGTGGCGGCTGTGGGGCATCTGGAAGACGTCGTCGAAGCCACGGAAGATGGGGAGACTGGGGAGCAGAGGTGTCTGGGGGAAGATGCCGAACATCTTAGAGGGCAGCGGGTGCTTAGGAACACCATAATGATAATAGAGCCCAGCCTGAGCCGCCCAGCAGATGTAGAGGGTGGAGGTGACATGCGTTCGCGCCCAAGAGAAGATGTCGGTCATCTCGTCCCAATAGGTGACATCGGTGTAGTCGAGGTGCTCTACGGGGGCTCCGGTGATAATCATGCCGTCGAACTTCTGTGAGCGGAGGACTTCGAAGTCCTTGTAGAAGGCCCGCATGTGTTCTATGGGCGTGTTCTTGGAGGTGTGGCTCTTGATTTTCATGAAGGTGAGGTCGAGCTGCAGGGGCGTGTTGGAGAGCACGCGCACGAGGTCGGTCTCAGTGGTGATCTTGATGGGCATCAGGTTGAGGATAACGATGCGCAGTGGACGGATGTCCTGCGTGGCGGCACGCGTAGTGCCCATCACGAAGATGTTCTCTTTCTCAAGGAGCGATATGGCGGGTAGCCTGTCAGGGAGTGTTAGAGGCATATTACCAGATGGTGACGCGGTTGGACTTGGGGACGAACATGGGGTCGGATTCGGTGATGCCGAAGGCTTCGTACCATGCGTCGATGTGGGGCAGGGCTCCGTTGACGCGCCAGCGACCGAGGGCATGGGGGTCGGACTTCGTGCGTTGACGGATTTCCTCGTCGCGGATGTTGTTGGCCCAGACTTTGGCGTAGGCGAGGAAGAAGCGCTGCTCGGGGGTGAAGGAGAGACCCTCGGGAGAACCCTCGGGAACGGTAACGGGGGCGGCCTTTTGGGCATTCTTGAAAGCCTGGAAGGCGACTTGGAGGCCGCCGTGGTCGGCCATATTCTCACCGAGGGTGAGCTGTCCGTTGGCGTGGAGGCCGGGCAGGACCTCTATATTATTAAAGAAGTCGCGCATCACGTGCGTGCGTTCTTCGAAGCGCTGACGGTCCTCGGCGGTCCACCACTGGCGCAGGTTGCCGTCCTTGTCGTACTTGGAACCCTGGTCGTCGAAGCCGTGGGTCATCTCATGGCCGATGACCACGCCGATGGCACCGTAGTTGAAGGCATCGTCAGCCTGCATATCGAAGAAAGGCGGCTGCAGGATGCCTGCCGGGAAACAGATCTCGTTGGTGGTGGGGTTGTAATAGGCGTTGATCATCTGCGGCGGCATATACCATTCGGTGTTATCGACGGGCTTGTTGAGCTTGCGTGAAGCTAAGTCGTGGTAGGCCCATACGGCTGTTGCCTTGTAGTTCTCCCAATAGTTGCGGCCCAGCTCCAAGGCGCTGTAGTCCTTCCATTTATCGGGGTAGCCCACTTTGACAATAAAGGCATCGAGCTTCTCGTGAGCCACCGCCTTGGTGGAGTCGGACATCCACTCCTGGGCATCGATGCGCTCTCCGAGTGCCACCTGCAGGTTCTTGACCAGCTGGATCATGCGTTCTTTGGCGGCTGCGGGGAAATACTTCTCCACGTAGAGCTGACCTACGGCTTCGCCGAGTGCGCGCTCTGTGGCTGCCACGGCGCGTTTCCAACGCGGACGATCCTCCTGACGTCCACTCATGACGGTGCCGTAGAAGCCGAAGGAGGCGGCGCGCATCTCATCATCGAGGTAGCTGGAGGCGGTGTCTATCAGCTGCCAGCGGACATAGTCCTTCAGAGTCTCCAGCGGGGTGTCCTGCCAGATGGCTTCCACCTCGCGGATGAACTCGGGCTGCCCCACGTTGACCTCGCGGATGTCCTGTGCTCCGAGGATGCCGAAGTAGTGTTTCCACTGGAGAGCGGGGAAGGTCTGCATGAGCGAGTCGAGAGACATCTTGTGGTAGTTGGCTTCATCGTCGCGCAACTCTGTGCGGCTCTTGGAAGCCTTGGCCAGACGCTCCTCCACGGCATAGGCAGCCTCGACGCGGGCGGCGGCATCTGCTTCGGATGTTACTTTGCAACGCGTGAAGAGCTGTGCCATGTAAGCCTTGTAGGCATCGCGGATGGCAGCGGTGGCAGAGTCGGTGTCGAGATAGTACTCTTTCTGCCCCATGTGGAGTCCGCTCTGATACAGCATTGCGAGGTTGTTCTTGCTGTCCTTGATGTCGGCGTCGATGCCGAAATCAAACATCCCATCCATGCCGTTCAGTTGCAGGCTGGAGTAGAGGCGGTAGAGTTCGTCCTTGTCGTAGCAGCGGTCGATGCGCTGCAAGTCCTCGCGGATGGGCTCCAGGCCCTGCTTGTTGAGGTTCACGCTATCCATGGCGCTGTTGTACATGGCAGCTATCTTGGCGGCGAGGGAGCCTTCAGGATTCTGCTGTGCGGCAACACCTTCGATGAGCTCGCGCAATTGTTTGTTGTTGCATTCGTCAAGATATTCGAAAGAGCCGAAACGGGCGTACTCAGCAGTGAGCGGGTGAGCATCAGCCCATCCGCCGGTGGCATAGCGGAAGAAGTCGGTGCCAGGGGCGATGGTAGTGTCGAGGTCGGCGATGTCGATGCCTGTTGTGAGGGCTGTCTGCTGTCCACCACTTGCAAAGATGAGGGGAAGGGCCATAAAGGGAAGGATTTGTTTGAAGGTCATGATTGGTAGATTTTTTTTGGGGGGGAAAAAGGGTTATGGGGTGGTGAGGGCTTCGGAGGCGGCAAGCCATTCCTCTTCGGCCGCTTCGAGTTGTTGCTTGAGACGGGCATATTTATCGTAGAGCGTGCTGTCGGCAGAGCCTTCGGGCGTAGCCAGCTGGTCTTCGACGAGGTGGAGGGCAGCTTCCAGTTGGGCTACCTGCTCTTCGGCCTCGGTGACTGCTTTCTCCAGCTTTTTGCGCTGCCGGGCTGCTGCCTTTTGGGCGGCGTAGGAAGACTCTCCCCCCGCCCTCCCTATTAGGGAAGGGGCGGTCACCTGTCCGGAATTGCCAGCCTGACTTTTCACAGAGGTGTTTGCTCTCTCTTTGACAGGGAGGGCGGGGGACGAGTCCGGAGAGTCCACGTTGTGAGAGTCCTTTAGCCAATCGTAGATACCGCCGAGGTGCTCACGGACACGGCCGCCGCCAAAGGCATAGACGCGCTGGACGAGACCATCGAGGAACTGACGGTCGTGGCTGACGACGATGACGGTGCCGTCGAAGGCTGCAATGGCCTCCTTCAGCACGTCCTTGGACTTCATGTCAAGATGGTTGGTAGGCTCGTCGAGGATGAGAAAGTTAACGGGTTCCAGCAGCAGCTTGATCATTGCCAGGCGCGAGCGTTCACCGCCTGAGAGGACTTTGACTTTCTTGTCAGAAGCTTCGCCGCCGAACATGAAGGCGCCGAGGATATCACGGATTCTCATGCGGACATCACCGCGTGCTACACGGTCAATGGTGTCGAAGACTGTGAGCTCAGGGTCGAGGAGCTGTGCCTGGTTCTGGGCGAAGTAGCCAATCTGAGCATTGTGTCCCACCTTCAGCGTGCCCTCAAAGGGAATTTCTCCGAGGATGCACTTCACAAGTGTGGACTTGCCCTCGCCATTGCGGCCCACGAAGGCCACCTTCTCGCCTCGGCGAATGGCCAGGTTGACATGGGAGATGACCTCGTGGAGGCCCTTGTGTGTGCCCTCGGGAGAACCCTCAGGAACGGCCATGGGATAGCTCTTACTCAGGTCTTCCACGATGAGGGGAAAGTCGCCCGAGCGCTGGCAGGGCGGGAACTTCAGGTGGAGGGCGCTGTTGTCAACCTCGTCCACCTCGATAGGCACGATGCGGTTGAGTTGTTTGATGCGCTCCTGCACCTGCACCGCCTTGGTGGGCTTATAGCGGAAGCGCTCGATGAAATCCTTGAGGTCGGCAATCTCCTTCTGCTGGTTCTCGTAGGCCCGAAGCTGCTGCTCGCGGCGCTCAGCCCGCAGTTGCACGTACTCGTCGTACTTGACCTTGTAGTCCCAGATGCGGCCGCAGGAGAGTTCCAGTGTGCGGGTGGTGACGTTGTTGATGAACGCGCGGTCGTGGCTCACGAGCACCACAGCGCCGGCGCGCTGGATGAGATGTTGCTCCAGCCACTGGATGCTCTCAATGTCGAGGTGGTTCGTGGGCTCGTCGAGCAAGAGGACGTCGGGTTGCCGCAGCAACAGTTTCGCCAGCTCGATGCGCATACGCCATCCACCGCTGAGTTCACCCGTAGGCCGGTTGAAATCGGAGCGCTCAAAGCCCAGCCCGAGGAGCGTCCGCTCCACCTCGGCGTGGAAGTTAAGGCCTCCCATCATTCGGAAGTGCTCTTCGGCGTGTGTGTAGCGCTCTACCAAAGCCAGATAATCATCGCTCTCGTAGTCGGTGCGCTCTATCATCTCCGCGTTCAGGCGTTCGATGTCGGCCTGCAGGTCGCGGATATGGTCGAAGGCCAGCAGAGCCTCTTCCATCACTGTCCTTTCGTTGGAGAGGTTCATCACCTGAGGGAGATAGCCGATAGTCGTGTCATGGGGCGTTGCCACCACTCCACTCGTCGGAGTCTGCTGCCCGGCAATGATCTTCAGGAGTGTGGATTTGCCAGCTCCGTTTTTGCCTGTCAGCGCAATGCGGTCGCGGTCGTTCACGACAAAACTCACGTCCGTGAACAGCGGACGGGCACTGAATTCAACAGAAAGATGCTCAACAGAAACCATAATTCAAATAAAAGCCTGACGAGCCTTCTTGAGGAGGTCGGAAGCGAAGATGAAATCGATGAGGGCCTGATTGTCGGCTGAAGCGACTTGTGTCTTATCGCCAGTCCATTCCAGCCGGCCGTCCTTGATGAAGATGATGCTGTCGCCAATGCCCATCACGGAGTTCATGTCGTGGGTGTTGATGATGGTTGTCATGTTGAACTCTTCGGTGATGTCATGGATAAGTGCATCAATGACGAGTGATGTCTTGGGGTCGAGGCCGCTGTTGGGCTCGTCGCAGAACAGGTATTTGGGGTTCAGCGCGATGGCTCGTGCGATGGCTACGCGCTTCTGCATACCGCCCGAGAGTTCGTTGGGGTATTTCTTCTGTGCCTCAATGAGGTTCACGCGATCCAGACACTGCTGTGCGCGGTGCTGTCGCTCCTTGAGGGTCATGGTGGAGAACATATCCAGGGGGAACATGACATTGTCCAGCACGTTCATGCTGTCGAAGAGCGCTGCCGACTGGAAGATCATGCCCATCTCGCGGCGCAGCAGGGCTTTCTCCTTCTTGCCCATTCCCACGAAGTTACGGCCATCATAGAGAATCTTTCCCGATGTAGGCTCAAAGAGGCCTACGATGCACTTCATCAGTACAGTCTTGCCAGAGCCTGACTGTCCGATGATGAGGTTGGTCTGCCCCGTCTCGAACACCGCGTTGATGCCTTTGAGAACTTCGCGGTCGGCAAAGGATTTATGGAGAGATTGTATTTCTATCATGAGAGAATCTGAGTCAAGAATATGTCGGCAAAGAGGATCAGCATAGAACAGTGTACGACGCTGTCAGTGCTGGCTTTGCCCACCTCTACGCTGCCGCCCTCGACGGTGTAGCCGTAGAAGGCCGAAACGGAGGCGATGATGTAGGCGAAGAAGAACGATTTGATGATGGACATCCAAACGAACCATTGGTTAAACGAGTGCTGAAGGCCATAGGTCAGGTCGTCGGGTGTGACAATGCCCGCATAGCTGATGGCATAGGCACCGCCAAAGCCCGCCACCATCGAGAAGGTGACGAGGACGGGAATCATGGTCAGGAGCCCGAAAATCTTAGGCAAGATGAGGAAGGATGCAGAGTTAACGCCCATAATGTCCAGGGCATCAATCTGCTGGGTGACGCGCATCGTGCCGATTTCCGAAGCGATGTTGGAACCGACCTTGCCAGCCAGTATCAGACACATGATACTCGACGAGAACTCCAACAGCAGAATCTCGCGGGTGGTGTAGCCTGTGGTGAAACGAGGCATCCAGGGAGTCTGAATGTTCACTTTCATCTGGATGCAGATGACGGCGCCGATGAAAAATGAAATCATGAGCACGATACCGATGCTATCGACACCGAGTTTCTGCATTTCCGTGATGTATTGTTTGAAGAACATTCGAAAACGTTCGGGGCGACTAAAGACCTTCGCCATCAGCTGAAGATAGCGCCCAAAGGTTTTGACAGGAGTGAGAATTATTGACATAACGGGTGCAAAAGTAGTCAAAAAACACTAAATAAAAGACCTTATATAATAGTTTTTTTGCTCTTCATGGTGGATTTTGACAAGAATTATGTAATTTTGCGCACTCATTTCGAACCTATGGCTGAAGAGACACTCCTCAACGGGGCTGTTACAGACCCGACAAAAGACCCCTCGCTGCCCTCATACTTGGCACCCCATCAGACGGAGCCTTTGCGTTTGTGCGCCGAACATCTGAAGAAGATTTATGGCAAGCGTACGGTGGCCGATGATGTCAACTTCTACGTTGACCAAGGCGAAATCGTAGGACTGCTGGGCCCCAACGGTGCAGGCAAGACCACCTCGTTCTACATGACTACTGGTCTTGTGATTCCCAACGAGGGGCGAGTGTTCATCGGTGACGAAGAGGTGACGGATCTCCCAGTCTATAAGCGTGCCAAGAAGGGCATCGGCTATTTGGCGCAGGAGGCCAGCGTGTTTCGCAAGATGTCTGTGGAGGACAATATCGCCAGCGTGCTGGAGTTGCGTACCGACTGCTCAGAGGAATATAAGCGCGAGAAGCTGGAGAACCTGATCAGGGAGTTCCGCCTGCAGAAAGTGCGTAAGAACCTGGGTGACCGCCTCAGCGGTGGTGAGCGCCGCCGTACGGAGATTGCGCGCTGTCTGGCCATCGACCCGAAGTTCGTGATGCTTGACGAGCCTTTTGCCGGTGTGGATCCCATTGCCGTGGAGGATATCCAGCTCATCGTGTGGAAGCTCAAGCGCATGAATATCGGTGTGCTCATCACCGACCACAACGTGGAGGAAACGCTCTGCATCACTGACCGCGCCTATATGCTCTTTGAGGGACGTATCCGCTTCAAAGGTACACCGGAAGAGCTGGCAACGAATGAGACGGTAAAGGCCAAGTACCTGACCAACAGCTTTGTGCTTCGTCCTAAGGACTTTGAGAGCATGGAGCGTGAGCGCGAACAACAAGCATGATAAAAACAAACAAAAATAATAACAATTCATGAACATTCAATTCAACAAAACAAGCAATGTGGCAGCTGAGCTGACCATCACTTTCGAGAAAGCAGATTATCAGGAGCAGGTAGAGAAAGCTCTGAAGAACTATAGAAAGAAGGCTGCACTGCCAGGCTTCCGTCCCGGACAGGTTCCCATGAGCCTGATGAAGAAGCGTTTCGGCGCAGACATCACCGCAGAGGAAGTGCAGAAGTTGCTGAGTGAGAAACTCTATGGCTACCTCCGTGAGCAGAAGGTGGATATGCTGGGTGAACCCTTGGCCAGCGAGAAGCAACCAGCCATCGACTTCGAGGCCGAGCAGCAGGAATTCGTCTTCGACATCGCCCTTGCTCCCCAGTTTGATGCCAAACTTACAGATGCAGACAAGATACCCTTCTACACCATCAAGGTAACCGATGAGATGGTGGACGGCCAGGTGAAGGCTTACGCCCAGCGTGCCGGCCACTATGACAAGGTGGAGAACTTCCAGGAAGGCGACATGACCAAGGGCCATATCGCAGAACTCGATGCCGACGGTAGTATCAAGGAAGGCGGTATCCAGAAGGAGGATGCTGTTATCCTGCCTGGCTATTTCAAGAATGATGACCAGAAGAAGAAGTTCGAAGGCATCAGCGTAAACACGGTCATCACCTTCAACCCTGCAGCAGCCTATGAGAATAGTACCATCGAGCTTTCCAGCCTGCTGGGTATCACTAAGGAGGAGGCCGAAAATGTGCGCGGCGACTTCAGCTACCAGATAACAGAGATTACTCGCTATGTCCCCTCCGACCTCACACAGGAATTGTTCGACAGCGTCTTCGGCGAGGGCAAGGTGAAGAGCGAGAAGGAATTCCGTGAAGCCGTGAAGAAGCAACTGGAAGACCAGTTTGTGGAGGACTCTCAGTTGCGATTCATGATTGATGTGCGCAAATATCTGGAGAAGCGCGTCGGTGATCTTGAATGGCCGGATGCCCTGTTGAAGCGCATCATGCAAGCCAACAATCCCGACAAGGGCGAGGAGTATGTTGAGCAAAACTATGCAGGCAGCATCAAGGAACTGCTGTGGCACCTGATGAAGG
>Ga0310697_10005441_pt1 | contig 12293 bp, 9 predicted proteins | sample 172DNAGHGlowgp2_FD_203883 | JGI IMG/M metagenome (GOLD analysis project Ga0310697, IMG submission 203883) | Sheep rumen microbial communities from Palmerston North, Manawatu-Wanganui, New Zealand - 1728 DNA GHGlow gp2 (v2) (version 2) | ecosystem: Host-associated > Mammals > Digestive system >... | reverse complement strand
CTATCTTGAGAGCGAGTTGGCCAAACGCATCAGTCTCGGCAAGGCGGCCACTATTGCAGGGCTGGCGGTAGGACTCGCGGCAGGCACGGCACAGGCGCAGGCTCCCGTGAAACCCACGGTAGTTCCCGACACCTCCAGTCGTGTTGTGGAGCCACTGGCCGGCGAGGTGATGGCCCCCGACCCCGTTTTCGTAAATGTCGACGAGCCTCCCACATTCCCCGGCGGAGAGGAGGCGTTGAAGAAATTCATCGAAGACAGCATACGTTACCCAAGAATAGCCGCCGAACAGAATATCGGCGGAAGGGTTATCGTGACTTTCACTGTGGAGACCGACGGCTCGATACATAACCCCCGCCTTTTGCGCGACGTGGGGGGCGGCTGCGGCCAGGAGGCGTTGCGGCTCGTCAGCACTATGCCCAAATGGAATCCCGGCAAGATGAAAGGACACACCGTGCGTGTGCAATACGAACAGACAATCTTTTTCGACAACAAGAAATACCGCATCCCGCTGTTGATGGGAAAGCCTGCAGTGAAACCGGAAGAGCCGAAACCAGAAAGGCCACTCCAAGGAATGCCATCCCCCTCAAACAACTTTTTCCCCGACGGTGCCAATCAAATCATTGAAACCGATGGCGCCAAAATCATTGTAAAGTAACGCCCCGTGTCGGAGACACGACACGCGCGAAGCGCACATAACACCGTACGCAGTACGGTGGAGCACAGAGCCGCAGGCACTGTGCGGTGGTAAAATAAAATCCGACACCGTGTCGGAAACAAAAAAAAGAGACGATGCTTGCATCGTCTCTACGGGTACGGGCGAAAAATGTTTCGCCATGGTTACGGGCGAAAAATTTTTCGCCCCTACTAATTATTTTTTCAGCTGTTTTGTAGCGTCGTCGAGGGCATCCTCGAAGGTTTTCTGAAGGCCAAGGGAGAATGTTACGTCAACATAGGGCTTTTTGGCGCCGTCGTTGTTGTGGATATAGATGGCATAGTACTGGTCGTTCATACGGTAGTTCCATTCGCCGCTATCCATACCTTTTTCCAAAGATTTTTCGGCCATAGCCTCTTTGTTGGATTTCACGTAGGCGGGACCTTCCACGTTTTTGCCGTCCTGCGACATTTTCTTGGTGATTTCGTAGATTTTACCTGCCCAAGCCTTGAATTCATCGGCGGTTATAGCAGTGCCGTCCTTTTTCTGGTACACGGCCACGGCGCGCGAGCCTTGGTCGCCGTCGAATTTGTCAAAGCCTTCGGTCTGTTCGGTGAACTCGAAATCGGGCTGGATGTCGGCCAGAGTGAGGTTATAGACACGTTGCAGAGCGTCGGCACATTTCTCGATGCCGTTCATCTGGTCGAAAGACTTTTCACCCTGTTCGTTGGCGGCAGTCTCGTTGGTGTTTCCCTCGTTGTTGTTGGCGTTTCCGCCGCAAGCGGCTATCAGAGCCATGCATGCTGTGCACATCAGTGCAAGAAATACTTTTTTCATGATAAAAATTGTTATTTGTTACTAATTATTTGATTTTGTTTAAATTGTATATTCCAAAGTAAATGTCTTACCCTTGAAGTTGATTGTCATTGTGTTGCCGGAGATAGAGAAAGTGGCGTTGCCTTCGGCCTCACCGGTGGCAAGGTTTGTCATAGGCAGGGTGCCTTGTCCGCTCTGACGGGTGCCGGTATAGGTGTAAACACCCACATACTGGTCGTGGAAAGGCTCGCCGTCGTTGTCGTAATAGTTGTGTATCAGACGGGCTTCCCTTTCGTGGACGGTTCCGTTGTAGAAAGCACCTCCAAGCTCCACTCCCACATAAACATAGTAACGTTCGCGTTCTATCGTTAGTGGCTCACTCTCATAATGCCACGTGGTGTATTTCACCGCAGCCCAGTCGTCGTCGGCAGCACCGCCACCGCCGTTTCCATTTCCTCCGCCGTTGTCGTCGCCATTACCGTTACCACCACCGTTTTCGGCACTTCCATTACCGCTTCCAGCAGCACCAGTGGGGTATTTGTCGTCGCAGGATGTTGTCATCGCAAAAGCGAACATCGCCGCCAGCATTATTGCAAATACTTTTTTCATGATAAAAATGTTTAATTTGTCGTTTTCGAAATGTTTTGCAAAATTACGAATATTTTTTGATTTATTTGCAAACAGTCGTCATTTTTTTCAACACTATTGCGGACAGCCGTTGTATGGCGCAAAAAAAGAGACGATGTACACATCGTCTCTACAGGTACGGGCGAAAAATGTTTCGCCCCTACTTTCCAAAATTCTTTTCGTAGTCGGTTACAAGTCCGCTCAACTGTTTAAGGAGGTCTTTCACGGCATCATCATATCCGCTCTTGGCAAAAGGTTGTGGCGGAATGAACTCCACCTTGCGTTTTGCGGAAGCTTTCATCTTCAGTCCTTTGAAAAGATCTCCGTTGATACTGTTGTCTTCGGTCTTTGTAATAAGGAACCCGTTGGTGCGTTTTTTGGGATATTTGTCGGTGTCCACCCATCCCAGTTCTGGATGGAAACGCTGCATTGTGCCGAAAGTGCACTCGCCGGTTTGCTCGTCGTACTGTGTCAGTTCCATACGGTAACGTCCGTCGGACACAGTGCCGAAAGTACCTTCGGCGCCCATTATCATATTAACGTAAAGAGCGGCCAAAAGGTCGGCACCACCGCCAAGATTGATGTCGGTAACGAGCATCTGCCCGCCGTCGAGCACAAGGTAACGTTTGTCTTTTTCTTTGATGATGCCCGAAATCCGCATCGGCACAAAGAACATCTTAAACGACAACGTCCCTTTCTTGCCGTTCACAGTCTGCTCTTGCACGAAGTCCTTGTTGCCGTCGATGAGGCAGGTAAGGAAACCGTAGGTGTTTTTGCCGTAAGGACTTTCGATATCCTTGTTGGCGCTAAGTTCCATATACACGTCGAACTCGATTTTCTTGCCTTTGTCCACAACCTGCTGATGTGCGGTGTAGCCTCCCGAAGTCTCAACACCTATTATCGTGTCCTCTTTGGGAATTTCGATGAAAACGGCTTCAAAGGCAAGGTTCTTGCCCTCTATCACTACATTTTCGGGCAGTTTGCCGTTGTAGTAGCCTTGGGTTGTGCATTTCCACTCTTTCAGTTTCCATCCTTTGGCGGGATTGGCATTGAGCGGAACTTTGTCGCCCAAGTGGTATTTGCCGCCGCCCGTGGCTGTGCCGCCTTTGGCAGGATTGGCGGTAACGCTCACGGTATAAAGCTGTTGGGTAACTTTTTTAGGACCTATTGGCGGATTGTCGATAGGTTTTATATTGATGAGGGTATCGTCTTTTATGGGTTTCGGTCCCGGAGGCAAAATCGGACGAGGATTGTTGGGGTCGGTAGTTATGGATGCGACACTCCTGTTCCATTTATAAATGATGACAAACTCGCCGTCGAGGTTGATGAAACCCTCGTAGCGTTCGCCGTTGTGGTTGAGCCACGCCTTGGCGTAGCCCGACCTTGAGAAAGACTCAATACCATAGTCGTTGGCGTATTCCTTTATCACAGGATAATGTTGTATCAACGTGGTGCCGTCGGGTGCAATGACGCGGTCGTGGTTGACAACGGCGACACCGGCTTCAGTAAATTCAGGGGGATAGGCGAAATCGTCCCAGCCGTGGCCTACGGTAGGCACTTTGCCGACGGCCTTGAAACTTGCGTCCATCACCACGCTGAGGTCGTAGGGTTTGTCTTTGTCGCGGCAGAAAGCGTAGCCGTCGAAGAAACGGCTGCCACCGTCGGCCTCGAACACCTTCTCACCTTTTGTGTTGTAATACACCCGTGGAGAGTCATCGACCACAAAATAGCCGTTCCTAACATCGCTTATGCGGCTGAAATAGGCATCGCCCCACTTAGGTTCGAAAGCCTTGTTGCCTTTCTTGTCGATGAAATAGATGCTGTTACCCTCTTTCACAAGGGCGTAGCCGCCGCTGAACGAGCGGCATTGGTCATATTTGGCGGGAATCACCACCTTGCCGTTGGCGTCGATGTAGCCCCATTTCTTCATAAACCCTTCGGACTTGGGGTCTTTGTATGCACGCAGTCCCTCGCGCAAAGGCGGCACTGTCCAGTTTTTGCCCTCGAAACGGTCGGGCAGCGACGTAAGGGTGCCGTAGACGCGTTCGCCCTTCACATTTATATAGAAATACTCCGTATCAAAGCCTTTCTTCTTGCCGATAAGTGCCACACCGTCGACAAAATTGGTGGCGGATGCCGTCCATTCGGCGGGGAGCTCCTTCACCGAGCCGTCGCGGTAAAGTATAAACTGTGGCTTGTTGTATGTCTCGTTCTTTTTGCACATAATCACGGCTCCGCCGATCATCTGCGGGTCGCGGTTGCCGTTCCTGCCCCACTCAAAGTCAAAGAGTTTTTGGCCGTCGTCGAGAAAGAAACCGAAATCGTTGCCGTTTTTCACCGTCCACACGCCGTCCTCAATGTCGGAAATCCAGTAGCAGTTGTCGGGCAACGGCACAAAGTGCGTCTCGGATGTAAGCACAAGCGGCTTGGGTTGTTGCGCCGAAACGCCGAGGCACAACAGCATCATTGCGATAAAAAAAGTCCGTTTTTTCATCTCGTTTAGATATTAATTTGTAAAATTGAATAACGTCTTTGCGGATATAACCACATTATTTTTTGCAAAATTACGTAAAAAATTTTATTTTCACACAGATTTTTTAGATTTTTTTATAACGAAAAGCATAAATCCCGCAATAAAAGGCATTTGACAAATACATACACAAACCCAATCGGACGTTAGTAATTGCAAAAGAATTTAAAACAATCCAAAAAAAATCGTATCTTTGCAGAACCATTAACGATAATAATTTTTTACAAATAACACATTTCCATTTTATTATGAAAAAAAACATACTCCTAGCCGCTGTATTTGCAGTCCTTGCGACAGGCGTTTCGGCACAAAACAACACCCTGCTTTTCGGTTCCACGTATATCCCTCAAAGCAATGTGCTCAACCCCGCTTTCTACCCCAACAACAACACTTTTTACATTTCGTTGCCGAGCATAACGCAAGATATACACATACCAGTTTCTTACAACGATATTTTCATCAAGGAAGGCTCGTCCGACCAACGTTTCATGAATGCTTGGGACTTGGCAGGTAAACTAAAGGACGACAACAACTTGTTCCTCAACACCGACATCCAGCACATAGGCTTCGGTTTGAGGCTTCGCAATTTGTTCGTAAATTTCTCGTCAAGGACAAAGCTCGACATCCATTTCGGCGTTCCCACAGGCGTAGCCTCTCTTTTCGCCGACAAGTTCAATGGCTACGAATCGCAGACCGTCACCATCTCCGACGCAAACCTCCTGCAGACCACTGCATACAACGAATATGCCTTTGGCGGCGGATATACTTTGGGCAACCTCACCGTGGGCGCTCGTGCCAAAATCCTACAGGGCATCTGTGATTTCCGCTCCACACAAACCGACTTCTCCTTTACTTTCGACGAAAACAGCCAGCTCAACGAAGTCCTTATCAAATATTACGCTCTGTCGTCGGGATACCAGATTTTCAGAAAAAACTCTTTCGGAGATGCCATGAAAGCCGTTTTCTCTGGCAACAACTGGGGCATGTCTTTCGACTTCGGAGCTAGATACAAATGGGAATTCCTCGAATTTTCGGCTTCCATACTCGACATCGGCAAAGGCATCCATTGGAAAAACGACGTGGTTTCAATATCGCCTCACGAAAACACTGCCATCACTGTTGAAGACTACGATTTCGGACACATCTCCATCGACAACTGGGACACCCTGCAGAGCGTTTTCCAAGGTACTTTGGACAGCATACAGACCAACGACTCCATCCACGGCGGCGACTATTGGAGCCCCATTCCGACAAAAATAAACCTCGGCGCCACTGTGAACCTCGGAAAAATGTTCCGCGCCGGAATTATGTTCCACGGCGAATGGGACAAGGACATCAGCTTTTTCGACAAATCGGGCAACCCCGTGGACAAAACGCTATTCCGCCACAACACCTCCCTTGTGTTCGGCGTAAACCTCGCCAACTGGGTGGAAGTGATGGCTTCGCTTGGCGTTGTCAAAGACGGCAACAAGGTCGACTGGTTCAACCCCGGGGTGGGCGTGAACTTCTCCCTCGCAAAACGTCTGCAGATCTACGTTCTCGCCAACTACGTGTCCAGCCTCAAATACACCGAGATTAAAAGTGCCAACATCCAGTTCGGCCTCAACCTGATGTTCGGCAGCGGTCTGGCAAAGGTCATCAACAATGACTAACAGACGGTTAACCTCCATACTCTTCGTCTTGCTGATGTGGCTTGGCGCCAACGCCCAGACCACACAAATAGCCCTGCTTAAATACGGCGGAGGTGGCGACTGGTACGCCAACCCCACCTCGCTCACCAACCTCATCAAATTCTGCAACTCCGAACTCGGCACTAACCTAAACCCGCAGTACGCCACCGTCGACGTGGGCAGCGCCGACATCTTCAACTACCCATTCCTGCACCTCACCGGACACGGCAACATCGTTTTCTCGCCCGCCGAGACGCAAAACCTGCGTAACTACCTCATTGCCGGCGGTTTCCTGCATATCGACGACAACTACGGACTCAAGCCCTTCGCCGTGGCGCAGATGAAAAAGGTGTTCCCCGAACTGGAATTCGTGGAGCTGCCCTTCTCCCACCCCATCTACCACCAGAAATACAACTTCCCCAACGGTCTGCCCAAAATCCACGAACATGACAACCTGCCGCCCAAAGGCTACGGACTTATATATAACGGCCGCTTGGTCTGTTTCTTCACCTACGAGTGCGACCTCGGCGACGGCTGGGAGGACCATGACGTGCACGGCGACAGCCAAGCCACCCGCACCAAAGCCCTGCAGATGGGAGCCAACATTATAAGCTACGTCTTTGGGAATTGAAAATTGAGAGTTGAATGTTGAAAATTTAAGTAATCAAGGGGCAGTTGTCAGGATTCAGTTTTGAATGGGCGTCAGAAAAAAAGTAGTCCTGCAAACATAAATCAATAAATATAGTATTTCATACTTTTCCACAATAAAAACACCACAATTCAGTTATTACTCCCGTAAAAACACAACACAATGACAAAAAGACTTTTCTCTATCGCAATTGCGGCGACACTGCTTTTCGCCTGCGGCGGCAACAACAACCAGCCTTCGGGCGAGACAACGGAAAAGGACTACACTTCCGTAAAAACTCCCGATTTCAACGCCGACAGCGCTTTTTCATACGTAGAACAGCAACTTGCCTTCGGTCCGCGTATTCCCAACTCACAGGCCCACGAAAAATGTGCCGAATACCTCGCCAATGCAATGAGACAATGGACTGACACCGTGATAGTTCAAGACTTCAAGTCCACTCTCTGGGACAACACCTCGGCCAAAGGCAAAAACATCATTGCCTCAGTCAACCCCAAGGCCGAGAACCGCATACTCCTTGCCGCCCACTGGGATTCGCGCGCCTACGCCGACCACGACCCCGACACTACCAAATACCACCAGCCCATACTCGGTGCCAACGACGGTGCCAGCGGCGTGGCGGTGCTTATGGAGATAGCCCGAATCTTCCGCCAGAACGACATAAACATCGGAATCGACTATATCTTCTTCGACCTCGAGGACCAAGGCTCGCCAACCTTCGCCGACGCTTACCAGAACGACTCGTGGTGTCTCGGAGCACAATATTGGGCCACACACCCCCACATTCCTTTCTACAACGCACAATACGGCATCCTACTCGATATGGTGGGCGGTTTTAACCCGCGTTTCACCAAAGAGGAGGTGTCGAGAAACTTCGCCCCCGGCATCACCAACAAACTGTGGACAGTGGCGCAACAGCTGGGCTACGGCAAAATCTTCGAAAACTCGGAGTCAGAAGCCATCCTCGACGACCACCTCTACATCAACCAGAACACCAACATCCCGATGGTGGACATTGTCTGTAACCAGTCCGACAAAAACTTCTTCGAGCATTGGCACACCCAAGGCGATAACCTAGACGCCATCGACCGCAACACCCTTGCGCTTGTGGCAAAAGTTATTATGACAATGATAATTGGTGACAACCAATAACTTATGAAAAAAACGTTTGCCATATTACTGTTTGCTTGTCTCTCCCTCTGCTCGTGCAAAAAGGACGAGGAAGCGCCGCTGGCCTTCGTCAATTTCAGCATAAATCCTGACAGTCCGGCCTACAGCGGTCTTAACACCGTGGGCGGATACGAGTACCTCACCGGCGGCTACTGCGGCGTGGTGGTGTTCCGCACCTCGTGGACCGAGTTCGTGGCCTACGAACGCGGATGTCCCATCCACAACAGCACCGGCGTTGAGGTGGACCCCGACAACTCGGTGATTATGGAGTGCCCCGAATGCCACTCGCAGTTCATCTACACCGACGGCACGCCGATACAAGGTCCGGCACGCAGTCCCCTGCGTCAGTACAACGCCGTCTATAGCGGCGGAATGCTCCACGTATATAACTAATTTACAGTTATATACCACCAACAAGCACCTATTTTGCCAAATAATAAAGCTTTGTAACACTTTTTTTTGTATATTTGTGATTCCACTCGAAGTGGAATAAATATATTATTATTCTAATAACCAAATAGTTACAAAACAAAGGACAAAAAATGAACGCTGCCAATATCCGCAAAAAGATGCACATCTGGCGTCTGAGACATATCTCGGAACGTTATTTCGTTCTGATACTCAGCGTCTTGGTGGGAGCAGGTGCTGGTTTGGCCGCGGTAATACTCAAAACCCTCGTCCGCAAGACCTACGTGCTGCTTATGCAGATACGTCTCGACGTGTTTGGCGGAGCCAACATCCTTCTGCTTATCTTTCCGGCCATCGGCATTATACTTACCGTCCTGTTTCTCAAATACATAGTCCGAAACAAGATAGGCCACGGAATACCCAACGTGCTTTACGCCATCTCGCGCGGAGGCGGAAAAATGCCGCGGCACAATATGTACAGCTCCATCATTGCTTCCACCATCACCGTGGCGTTCGGCGGCTCGGTGGGACTGGAGGCTCCTATCGCCACCACGGGCAGCGCCATAGGCTCCAACATCGGGCAGTGGTTCCACCTGAAACACAAAAACATCATCCTTCTGCTCGGATGCGGTGCGGCAGGGGCAATAGCGGGCATCTTCAAAGCCCCGATAGCGGGAATACTTTTCGTGCTGGAGATACTGATGTTCGACATCTCGATGACCGCCGCCATACCGCTGCTTATATCTTCGATAACTGCCTCAACCTTAGCATATTTCCTTATGGGAACGGATGTGCAGTTCGCTTTCCAGATTCAAGATGCGTTCCAAATTTCGCAGATACCTTTCTTTATGGTGCTGGGATTGTTCTGCGCCATGGTTTCGGTGTATTTCCTGCGGGTTAACCAAAAAATCGAAAGTTCGTTTGCTCGAATAAACCGCCAGTGGGTGAAGATACTCGTAGGCGGCACACTGCTGGGCATACTCATTTTCTTGTGTCCTCCCCTTTTCGGTGAAGGTTACTCGCAGCTCAACGACCTACTCCACGGCGACCCCAACTCGTTCATAACCAACAGTTTCTTTATCTCGCCCAATGCAGCCCCGTGGATTATGCTGCTCGGATTGTTCGGCATCATAGCGCTGAAAGCCGTGGCCACCTCGGTAACCATCGGCAGCGGCGGCGTGGGCGGAACCTTCGGCCCGTCGCTTGTTATTGGCGGACTCAGCGGCTTTTTCGTCGCAGCACTGATAAACCAAACGGGACTGCAACTGCCGTTGGCCAACTTCGCCCTTGTGGGAATGGCAGGCGTGATGGCAGGTGTGATGCACGCACCGCTGATGGCCACCTTCCTCATAGCCGAAATCACAGGCGGATACGGACTTTTCGCACCGCTTCTGGTTACAACCACAATAACATACATCTGCGTGCGGCCGTTCGAGCGGCACTCCATCTACACCCGCAAGCTTGCCAAGCACGGCGACCTGCTCACCCACAACAAGGACAAGTCCGCTTGGCAGCTGATGGACATGCAGAAACTTATCGAAACGAATTTTGTGATTGTGCGTAGCGGCGACAAGCTCCGCGACCTCATCACCGCCATCGAATCGTCGCGACGCAACATTTTCCCCGTGCTCGACGAAAACGACAAATTCCTTGGCGTTATAGTGCTCGACGATGTGCGTAAGATAATCTTCAAACCCGAGCTCTACGACAAATACAGCGTCGATGAGTTGATGTACCCCCTCTCCGAAGGCGACTGCGTGCGCATAACCGATTCCATGTCCGACGTGGTGAACAAATTCAAGGTGGGACAGCGCTACAACCTCGTCGTTATCGACAACGAAAACAATTACATTGGTTTTCTGTCGCGCGCCAACACTTTCTCCGCCTACCGGCAGTTTGTGTCGGAATTTTCGGATGAATAAACTTATTTCGGAACCTTTAGCTCGGCGCAGCCAATTCGGATTTAGGATTTAGGAATTATGTTTTGAGGTGAATATGTTGGTATAAATAGCACATTAAAAACATTATAATGAAAGAAATAGTAGAACTTATATTGGTCATTATATGTCCTATCTTATGGTTATTATCGATAGGTGTTATGATTGCAACATCATTCTTTTTGAAAAAAAGAGGATTTGATATTTCTAACAAGAATTTACTACAACGATTATTTTTTATAAATGACGCTGTAAAAAACAAAATATTTGATTTACAAACACAAAAAAGGTTAATTCGATTAAAGAATAGTGCGTTAATACTATTTTTATTACCCTTTTTGATAGTATTTATTGTATTTTTATTAGAAATTTTTTCTGACGGATCTAAGCTTAAATAATCCGAAAAAGGGACATTATTTATACATTGTGCCTTATTACTGCTTACAAAGCGACAAATCCACCAACCGTTATTCCAACGGAAATAGTCGTCAGTTGCCTTTAACTCCCAATCACCTAAAATTTTATCTGCACTGTCAATCCTGTAGAAGGACTTGAAAATCCGTTGCCGAAGGTGAACAAATCCACGTTGGGACGCAGATGCAGGCTGATGTCGTCGGTTATCTCGAAATCGAACAGATGGCCATACACGTAGGCATCGATGATGTTGAGCACATAGAAAACGCCGCCCACAATAATAGACAACTGAAAATTGCGGTTGTAAGACTGGTAAAGACTGTAAATATTGGCGTCGGGATAGTTGGCGTAACGCTCCAAAAGATCCTCGGTATTGCCGTTCTGACGGTTGATATACTCGTTTTTAAATTTTTCTCGGCTACGATAATTAGTTATGGCAAAATATGTTACTCCCGCCGCTCCGGCATAGATTATCGGTATTTTCCAAGCCTGTTTGTTATACACCTGTCCCAATCCGGGCAATACTGCCGACATCCACAAAGCTTTTGTGGGCGAGTGTTCGGGGACTGTGGCAACGACAACGGTGTCAGCTGTTACTTGCAAACCGTTCACATTGGAATCAGGTGTTACAACAACCTTATCCGATTGCGTAGTACGGGGCAATTTCTTGAAAGCCGACAACTTGCGAGAATGCCTCTTTGTGGTGTCCTTGGCAGAAAGCGTCACTTCCTTTACTCTGACAGTATCTTGAGCCGCAGCATTTTGTAAAAACAGCAATACAACACAGAGAGTAACGGCCAAAGCCCTTACCCTCTGCAAAAGTGTCTTTATATTCCAAGAAGGAATCATTTTTTCTGAATGATTTTTACAATACGCTGAAAATCAGAGTCGTTATTGAAATAAATCGTCAGACTGCCTTTGCCTTTGCGCGAGCGTTTAATCTCCACTTCGGACTGGATGTAGCTTTTCAGTTCGTTCTTTGTTGTCTCGTGCAATTCGGGCAACGGTTGCTTGGCTGATTTCTTTGCGGCCGGATTTTTGACGTTTTCAGCGGAAAGTGTTTTTGCCAGATTTTCGGTTTGTCGTACCGAAAGGTCCTTGTCCACTATCTCGCGGAGCATAAGCAGCTGTTTGTCAACGTCGTCGATAGTAATCATAGCTCGGGCGTGGGCCATGCTTATGGTGTTACTTCTAAGAGCGAGCTGGACCTCGGCGGGGAGTTTTAGCAGTCGCAGGTAGTTAGTGATTGTGGAGCGGTTTTTGCCCACTTTCTCGCTCAGCTGTTCCTGGGTTATCCCGCACTCATCCACGAGAGTGGCATAGCTCAGTGCTATCTCCATTGCGTTGAGGTTTTCGCGCTGTATATTCTCCACAATGGCCATCTCCATCATCTGCTGGTCGGTGGCGGTGCGTATGTATG
>Ga0310697_10005440_pt1 | contig 12293 bp, 14 predicted proteins | sample 172DNAGHGlowgp2_FD_203883 | JGI IMG/M metagenome (GOLD analysis project Ga0310697, IMG submission 203883) | Sheep rumen microbial communities from Palmerston North, Manawatu-Wanganui, New Zealand - 1728 DNA GHGlow gp2 (v2) (version 2) | ecosystem: Host-associated > Mammals > Digestive system >... | reverse complement strand
CCCACCTCGACGAATTGTTTGGTGTCATGGACAAAGCCGATAAAATGATGAAAAAGTCGAAGAAGTCGAAACGGAAGAACGGGAAAAAGTATGGAGAAATCAGCTTTTGATAATCGTACAGCTGCATCTCGAACCTGAAGCTTTTGACAATCCCGCGCAAAAATGTTTACGGCCGGAGGGTCGGTTAGAGAAAATACGCCATATAAGCGGGCAGATATTTCACGGATTCTTCGCGGTCATAATCCTTCGTGAAAACAAGGCAACGCTCGTTGGTGATTCGTGACGAGTACTTTTTGCAGAAAGCGTCTAAAGATGCGTGTGTCTTGTAAGAAGAGGATTTCACCTCAACAGGCAGAATTTTGGTTTCGCGCGTGAGGAGGAAATCAATCTCATAATTGTGATTCCCGCTTCCTGTGGACCAGGAATGATAGTAAAATTTTTCAAGTCATGTAAAAAAAAGAAGAAAAACAAGCGTGTGAAGAATGTTTCCGGCCGCAGCAGGCCGCTGCGGTGCGGGAAAAGCGTGCGGACGCGAGTCTCGGCATCGGGGATGACAACACCTTTGCAAGAAAAGGCTTTTTTTCTGAGATACATATAGTTGAAAACAAACATGCGAAACTTAAATAAAAGACTTCTACATTCCCCCTGTAGTCTCAACATATTGTGCGGGTTTGAAGTCGATAAACGGACGCGACATTTTTTTTATCCTTTCATTTTCTTTCGATCAACAAAAGGACGTTTAGACTTTGGCGCGATTTTGGCGCAGTGATTTTATAAAACCCCGCAACGTTTTGTAAAACAGCGCGTTGCGGGGCTTCTGCGGAGAGAGAGGGATTCGAACCCCCGGAGGTGTTACCCTCAACGGTTTTCAAGACCGCCGCAATCGACCGCTCTGCCATCTCTCCAATTTGAGGCGGCAAAAATACACTTTTTTTGGAAACACAAGACGATCTTTTTTTGCCGTGGGGATCGGTGGCGGGCGTGGGGGCAGGTTTCAGTTCAAAGTTCAAGGTTCAAAGTTCAAGGGGCCAAAAGCCAAAAGCCAAAAGCCAAAAGCTAAAAGCCAAAAGCCAAAAGCCAAAAGCTAAAAGCCAAAAGCTAAAAGCCAAAAGCTAAAAGCCAAAAGCTAAAGTCCCTTCGTGATAAAACCGTCCTCGGACACGGCGTACCGGTTCGTCAAATTGAAACAACACCGGATGTTCTCTTCGGTCAGGACTGCGCCTGTATCACCGAATTGCAACAGGTTCCCCTCTTTCAGCAACAAAACCTGCTTGGAATATGCCTTCGCGATGGGCAAATCGTGGAGAATGATCAGGATGGTGGTGTCCCGCTCCTCGTTGAGAGCCTGCAAAATGTCCATGATTTCGAATTTGTGCGTGACATCCAAGTTCGACAGCGGTTCGTCCAACAGCATGATGCCCGTCTGCTGCGCCATCGCACGGGCGATGGTCACCCGCTGGCGCTCGCCGCCGCTCAGCTCCTGCAATAGATGGTCACGATGATGCCAGACGTTGCATTTTTCCAGCATCTCCCTCACAACATCCCGATCCTCAGGACGTTCCGTCTCCCACGGCGTCTGATACGGATTCCGTCCCAACATCACATAGTCGAACACGCTGATTTCGAAAACAATATCCTGATACTGTGGCACGTAGGCGATTTCTTGGGCCAACTCCATCATCTTGTACTCCGACAGGAGCTTCCCGTTGAGGGTTACCGTGCCGCTGTCGGGTTTCAGCAACCCCGCCACACACTTCAGCAGCGTGGTCTTGCCCGACCCGTTCGGCCCTACTATCGAGCAGAAGCCCCCTTGCGGAAAATCCAACGAAAGGTCGTTGAGAATCGGTTTCCTGTCGTAGGTGAACCGGAGGTTTTCTATACTGATGCTGTTCATTTAACGATTTGCGGTTTGCGGTTCTACACTGTGCTGTGCTTGTGTGTGGTTAATTGCACTTCGTGTTTGCCTCTCCAAGGCTGCTTGAGGAATATATACCATCATCACTGTTTTTGCGTTGAACGTTTCGCGTCTTACGTTTCACTCAAAATAGCGACGTAGCTCCTCCGCGCCGAAAATGTGCAGGGTACTTTTCCCTGACGGGGACAATGTAGGCATATCGCTCTCGAACAATCTGCATATCAATGTTTTGACTTCTTCTTGCGTGGTCGGGACTCGCTGTTTGGAACGTTTCTGCCGGGCCAGGCTCTGCGCCATCCCCGCCATCCTGTCACCTTTGTTCATCACCTGGTTGGTCTGATAGGCACTCAACACGTTCTCAATCAGTGTCTGCACATCGCCCTCCTCGTCCTCGTTATTCGGGGTGGCGTTGACGGCGAGGTGCGTGTTGTCAATCTTCTCCAAGTCATACCCCAACCGCAAAAAATCCTCCTTCAGCGAGGTGGCCAGATCGACCTGCGCGGCCGTGAGCGTGACTGTCTGTGGGAAAAGGCTCTGCTGAGGTCGTATCGGCGTGTTTTTCAAGGCGTTGATGTACGTCTCGTAGAGAATGCGCTCCTGCACGTTCGGCAGGTCCGCCACCATCACCTGACCGTTCAGGTCGAAGAAGAGATAGCGGCCGCCAAACACGAAAAACGGAATGTTTTCGGGGATGTCAAGTTGGTTGTTCGCTGTATTTGGCTGAAACTCAAATTGTTGCTGTTCCTCCTTCGGGTAGTCCACCTTCTCCACGTTGAGCTCCTTGAGGAAGTTCTCCCAGTCGTTGGAGGTGGGCGTTTCGCGACGGAAACCGCCGCCGAACTGCTGGAACGGGGAACTGTGTTTCTTTTCTGGCACCTTGTCGAACGGGTTGTAGTTCGGGTTGGTGCGGATTGTGGGAACCGTGATCTCCTGGTTTTCGGGACGTTGCTTGATGATGTCGGGAAACGAATCGTCGAAGTCGATCATCGGGGTGAGCGACATGGTGCCCAGTGCCTTTTTGACGGTGGAGTTGAGAAAGCCGAAGACCAGCCGTTCGTCCTGAATTTTCACTTCCACCTTGGTGGGGCTGACGTTGACGTCGATCATGGCGGGGTCCATCTCGATGGAGATGAAATAGGCGGGATGCATCCCCTGCGGGATGAGGTCGGCGTAGGCCTTTTCCACGGCGAAGTTGAGCAGGCTGTGTCGCACAAAACGGCGGTTGATGAACATGTACTGCTCGCTTTTCTGTTTTTTGGCCTTCTCGGGCTTGGCGATGAAGCCGGTAATGCGCATTAGCTCGTGGTCGAGCTCCACGGGGAAGAGTTTGTCGTTGAAGTGCTGCCCGAAGATATTGACGATGCGCTGGCGCATGTTGGAGGCGGGCAGCATCAGGACAAGTTGCCCGTTGTTGTAGTACTGGAAGGTGATGTCGTGGTGGATGAGGGCGACACGGTAGAGTTCCTCCTCCACGTGGGTAAGTTCCACTTTGTCGGACTTGAGGAAGTTGCGGCGTGCGGGCACGTTGAAGAAGAGGTTTTTGACGGCGATGGAGGTGCCGTCGGAGGCAGTCACGGGCGCGTGTTCCTTGATTTCGGCACCCTCGATGCACACGAGAGTCCCCATTTCGTCGGCGGCGGGCTTGGTCTTGAGCTCCACGTGGGCGATGGCCGCGATGGAGGCCAGGGCCTCGCCACGGAAACCCTTCGTGGAGATGCGGAACAGGTCGTCGGCTTTGCGCAGCTTGGAGGTGGCGTGCCGCTCGAAGCAGAGCCGCGCGTCGTTGAACGACATGCCCTTGCCGTTGTCCACCACCTGCACCAGCGTCCGGCCGGCATCCTTGACGATGAGCTGGATCTGCGTCGCGCCCGCGTCGAGGGCGTTCTCCAACAGCTCCTTGACCACGGAGGCGGGCCGCTGCACCACCTCCCCGGCCGCAATCTGGTTCGCCACCGCGTCGGGCAAAAGTCTGATGATGTCTTCCATAGGTTTGGTAAGTTTAGTAGGTTTAGAAAGTTTAGTAGGTTTAGAAAGTTTAGTAAGTTTAGTAAGTTTAGTAAGTTTAGTAAGTTTAGAAAGTTTAGAAGAACTTCCAGAGGACGAGGGCGAGTACTATGACGAAAAAGATCATGAAGATGATGGTTAGCGAGTTGTGGTTCTTGCGCTCGCCGCTGGTGTGGTTGCGGCGGCTCTGCCATTCGTCGTGGAGGTTGCGGGCGAAATCCTTCCGCGCGTCGCCGGTCGATTCCTCCTTTTTCGGGTCATAGTAGCGGGGCTTGTAGTTGAATTTCCGATTCTCGGTTTCCTGCTTGAAAAATGTGAATGCCATAATCTTGGGTTTTGCTTGATGTGATTGTCCTTTTATTTGACGGGAATCCTAAAAAAGCACTATTCATTGGATTTGCGGTCGAATAAGGGCGATTATTGTTTCGATAAGTCGTTCTGTCGGTTCCAACAAAGGCTTGACGTCTGCTTCTTGCAAATCAAAACAATCGCCATAATCCCCTGTGATACGCATGGTAAAAAGCCTGTTGTATTGCCTTCCCTGTTCAGTGTCAATTCTCCCTGTTTTGACGAAATGCATGTTAAACATCCTAATGATTCCTTCATGGGTTTTGGCATTCAACCCATGGAATAACAATAAAGAATACACCGCGTAATAGGCTGCATAATATAACCGGTTGGCCGCAGTCGCCCACAGTTCCAATTCGATGACTTTTTTTGCATCCTCCAGGGTCTTCTTCGCCTTTTCCAGTCTATAGGCTATAACTTGCTGTTTTTCTTCTTCGTTCGAGCTCATATCAACACAATTGCATCTTTCATGACATTCTTATAAAATGGAGTGAAGCTTTTCTGGTTCCATTCGTCTTTGGTCTGGATGATGGTGTTCACATCCTGGCCGAGACTCCAGAAAAGCATATTCAAAGGATAACCGACATTGTCGTAATCCTCCCACGTAGAATGCCCGTCACGATTCAGGATAACCAACAGGTCCCAGTCAGAGTCAGGACGACAAGTGCCTCGCGCGCGGGATCCGAACAGCAAAACACGCGCACCTGAGGGCAACAGGGCGTCTATTTCCCCCCTTAGAGCATTTATTGTCGCCTTTTGATCTACTGTCGGTTGGTTATCCATAGGACATCTGTTTCAATTCAATAAAAACACTGTGCAAAAATACACAATTATTTCATTCAATCTGAAAAAAGATGTCGAAATCAAAAAAAATTGTTCCCGTACCGCCATCTCGAATGCCAAACCTGTCGCTTGGAGCACCCGTTCCACCCATTCGAAGAGTCCTGTCGTGCATTTTCCACACAAGATAACCGGGAAAATCCGAAATGCAATCGTTTTATACACAGTTAATTACATAAAAATATTCATTTGCGGTCGCGGAATAAAAAAAAAGTGTATTTTTGCGGCCTGAAAAAAGGCGGGGTAGCTCAGTTGGTTAGAGCGTCGGATTCATAACCCGGAGGTCTCGAGTTCAACTCTCGATCCCGCCACAAAAGGAGGCGACTGTTGCAGTCGCCTTCTTTGTTTCAGGTTTCAAGTTTCAGGTTTCAAGTTTCAGGTTTCAAGTTTCAAGTTTCAAGTTTCAAGCAAACCAGAAGTATGAAACCTCATTTTTTGTATCTTCGCCCGTCATTTTTTAAACGTAGAAAAAACATAATAGTCTATTGTAACATGTTGAAAATTAAATCAATCTTCATATTGATGATGGTGGCGGCGGTCATGCTTCCGGCGTGCGACCGTGCTAAGAAAGCCCCCAAGGAGACTCCGCAGGCCACGGTCTCGCTGCCGGCCTTCAACAACGATTCCGCCTACGCCTTCGTGAAGGCGCAGACTGACTTCGGTCCGCGCGTGCTTGGCTCGGAGGCGCACGAGAACTGCCGTGTCTGGCTGCTTGGAAAACTCCAGCAATATTGCGATACTGTTTATAACCAGTCGTTTACAGCCAAAACTTATGATGGCAAATCGTGGCCCTGTGCCAACCTCGTCGGCAGCTTCGGCCCGGAGAAGTCCAAGCGCATCGTGCTGGCTGCACATTGGGACTCGCGTCCTTTTGCTGACCACGACCCCAATCCCGCCAACCGCGACCAGGCCATTGACGGTGCCAACGACGGTGCCAGCGGCGTGGGCGTGCTTCTCGAAGTGGCGCGGCAACTGCATGAAAACCAGCCGAATGTGGGAGTTGACATTGTCTTCTTCGATGCGGAGGACTACGGTCCGCGGGAGAGCGAGAACGTTCCCGGCGACTGGTGGGGCCTTGGCGCTCAGCATTGGGCGAAAAATCCTCATATAGAAGGATATACGGCGGAATACGGTATTCTGCTCGACATGGTTGGCAGCCCCAACGCGCAGTTCATGCAGGAGCAGTTCTCCCTGCGCGACGCCCAGGAGGTGGTGCGCAAGGTGTGGGCCACGGCCTACGAACTCGGCCACGGTGCCTATTTCCAGAACCGGCCTGGCGGCATCATCACCGACGACCATTACTATGTCAACAAATATGCCTCGTTCAAGATGATCGACATCATCCACTACGACGCGGCCTCCGGTACCGGCTTCGACCCGGTTTGGCACACTGTGAACGACAATATCCGGAACATCGACCAGAACACCCTCGGGGTGGTGGGCACAACCTTATTGCAAGTCCTTAAAAACGAATAACAGACGATGAAAGTATTCAAATTCGGCGGTGCCTCCGTCAAGGACGCGCCCGCCATCGAGAACCTGAAGAACATCCTGCAACGTTATGAAAACGAGCAACTTGTGGTGGTGATTTCCGCCATGGGAAAGACCACCAACTTCCTCGAAAAGCTGTTAGACGCCTACTGCCACGAGCCGGAAAAGGTGGAAGGCCTGCTCACCGAGCTACGTGCCCGGCACGAACGTGTGGCAGAGGAGCTGATGGGCGCCGGCAACCCCTTCCTTCCCCACTCCGAACGCCTCTTCACCCTCTTGGCCGAACAGCTGCAACGCCCCACCTCCGACAACTTCGACTACGACTACGACCGCATCGTCAGCTTCGGCGAGCTGCTCTCCACAACGCTGATCTCCACATACTTGAACCATCAGGGCCTGGATGTCCAGTGGCTCGATGCGCGGCAGTTGGTCCGCACCGACAACACCTATCGCGAAGGTCATGTCGATTGGACGGTGACCCGGAAATTGGTCTGCAACACCATCAACCCCTATTTCCAGAACCGCACGAGCGGAATGGTGCTGACCCAGGGCTTCATCGCGGGCACGGCCGAAAACCAGACCACCACGCTCGGTCGCGAAGGCTCCGACTACTCCGCTGCCATCCTCGCCAATACCCTTGACGCCGAGTGCGTTACGGTGTGGAAGGACGTGCCCGGCATCCTCAATGCCGACCCCAAGCGCTTCCCCAACGCCGTCAAAATCGACAAGCTCACCTACCACGAGACCGTGGAGTTGGCCTACTACGGCGCGAGCGTCATCCACCCGAAGACCCTTCGTCCTCTGCACAACAAGCAGATACCGCTGTTCGTCAAGTCCTTCTTCCACCCGGAGAACGAAGGCAGCATGATCACGCAAACCGCTGACACAAAGGATATTCCATCTTATATCGTAAAAGACAACCAACTTCTGATTTCCGTCTCTCCGCGCGACTTCTCCATCATCGGGGTGGAGAACTTGTCCAAGATTTTGGACATTCTGTCCCAATACCGCGTGAAAATCAACCTCATACAGAACTCCGCGCTCACCTTCTCGGTCTGCACCGACAACGTTCCCATGCGGTTGCAACCCTGTATCGAGGCCTTGCAGAAGGAGTTCGTCGTCAAGTTCAACGAAGCCATCCGGTTGGTCACCATCCGCCACTATGACGAAAGTTCGGAAAAGGAGGTTCTCGGGATGTTCGCAGGCGAGGAGGTGCTGATCCGGCAGAACAACCGGCATACGATACAGTTGGTGCTGAAGTAGAGTTTAGTAAGTTTAGTAAGTTTAGGAGGTTTAGTAAGTTTAGGAGGTTTAGGAGGTTTAGGAGGTTTAGTAAGTTTAGGGAGAATGTTTATTTGAAAAAAAAGTTTTTTATAGTTGGTTTTTTGAAACAAAAGTGTATTTTTGCGGTGCGAAAAATTTGAAATAAACATCATTCATTAAAAACGTTTTTATGAAAAAAATTTCTTTACTTCTTTTCATGAGTGCCTTGTTGACGGCCTCTTTCGCGCAGCTGCCGAACGGAAGCTATGCGCCCGCTTTCACCGGTTATGAAATAGACAAGACAACCGGTAACATTATTTCCACCAATCCCATTTCCCTTTACGAAATGACGGATGCGGGTTACACAGTCTTCATGGACGTGTTCGCCACTTGGTGCGGTCCGTGCTGGAACTACCACAACACCCACGCTTTGGAGGACCTTTATGGTCAATACGGTCCTGAAGGAACCAATGAGGTGCGCGTGCTGGCCATCGAAGGCAGCAATGGAAACTACAATTCGCTGAGCGGCGCGGGAGCCGATGCTGGCGGATCCGCCACCCAAGGCAACTGGCTGAGCGGCGTGGAATATCCTGTCATTCCGTTGAAGATGGCCCCCAACACCATGGCTTTCGACAACGATTACGCCATCGCCTACTTCCCGACCGTCTATATGGTGTGCCCGAACCGCTTGGTTTATGAGGTCGGTCAACAGCAGACCGGTGCCCTGTACCAAGCCTCCAAGAACACCTGTCCGCAATTCGACGCCACGCTGGCCAACAACGGTCTCGTCCTCACTGTTGGTGGTATCGAAAAGGTTTACCACTGCTCCTGCACAGCCACCCCGACGGTGGATCTCCAGAATGTGGGAACTGCCAACCTGACCTCGGTGACGTTCAGCATCGAATTTGATGGCCAGACTTCCACTTTTGACTGGACAGGCAACCTTGACAGATACAACAAGACCACAGTGACGTTGCCGCAAATCACTTCCAACACGGACGGTACCCATACCTATACAGTATCAATCGCCACTGTGAACGGCAATGCTGATACCGATACTGTCATGAACACCGTTTCAAACTCCTTCCACGTGGCTGTCACCCCCACTTCCGTGACAATTAACGAGGACTTCTCCAGCGACATTCCCTCCGACTGGTGCAACGCTGAAGACATCCTGTTCACTTACAACTTGAATGGCGACTACGGCAAGGCCGTCTGCTTCAATGCCTACAACTTGGACGAGGGTACTATTGCCAACCTCTACCTCCCGTTCGAGAACATGTCCAGCCTCACAACGCCCACTCTGTCGTTCGACGTGGCTCATAAACGTTACAACACCAACTATACGGAGAGACTTCGCGTGATGTATTCCACCAACTGCGGTCAGACCTGGCAGTCCGCCTACACGAAATCGGGCTCTTCTTTGGCCACAGTCACGGGCAACGCGAGCAGCAACTTCATTCCTACTGCCAGCCAATGGCGCACGGAGACCATTGACCTCTCCAACATCACGGACCGTGACGATGTTGTCATCAAATTCGAGTTCAGAAGCGGTTACGGCAACAACGTGTGGATCGACAATGTCCGCATCGCAAACGGTACGGGTATCCAGTCCGTCGAGTCGGATCTGACGATTTATCCGAACCCGGCCACCGACAATATCACCATCAGCACTTCCGAGAATGTGCAGCGCGTGGAGATCTTCAACATCCAAGGCCAGCTTGTGAAGGCCGAGGCCGGCAATGTGACCCACATTTCCGTGAAAGATCTCGCCAACGGCATGTACACCCTGAAGTTGACGACCGAGAACGGCACCTCCATACACAAGATTGTCAAGAAGTAATTCTGATTGACCCCATCATAAAAAAAGACCGGCCACACTGCCGGTCTTTTTTGTTTTTCGAAATTTGGGATTATTTCTTTTTGAAGAGCGAGATGACCAGGAGAAGCACCACTGCGCCGATAACCGCCACGATGAGTTCCCAAAGGAGCCCGGCCTTCTGAATGTGGAGGAGGCTCATTAGCCATCCGCCGATGAAACCGCCGATAATGCCCACGATGATGTTGACGATCAGGCCGAAGCCGCCGCCTTTCACCAGTTTACCAGCCAAACAGCCGGCCACTGCGCCGAAGAGCAGGTAAAGGATAATGCTTACAATGTCCATAGATTTTAATTTTAGTGAAACAATGCGGCAAAGGTATATTTTTTTTTGATTGTTGACCCAAAAAATTGTACTTTTGCGCCGAAAATCAAAACGGATTCATCATTAGCATTTATAGCGTCATGGAGAGAGCATTTCGTATTTTGGCAATTGTCGCCATCTTGTCAACAACCTTGCTAACTGTCAAGGCTCAAGCACCTTACAAAAACGGATTCGGTATTTCCGCAGGCACCATGCAAGCGTTGTCGTTCAAGACCTTTGGCAGCGACCATTTCGCCTTCCAATTGGATTTGGGCACGGCGTTCGTCACCACGAGCGGCCGTTTCCAGAATGTGGAACTCAAGAAGGTGAACTTCTGGACACTGGAGCTGAACCCGAACTTCATGTTCGAGGGGCATTTGGTCGGCGGTCTATACGGATTGGCGGGTCTTGGCGGAAGCATCGGCTACTGCTGGAGCGACATCCAATACCAGGGCGTCTTCGGCCTCACGCTGACCCGCAACGATTTCGGCAAGTGTGGTGCCAACGCGATTGTCGGTTTGGAGTACAAGTTCAGATCCCCCTTGGCCGTGCAGATCGATTTCCGGCCCGGCTACGGCTGCCTCTTCGCAAAGCACTTCGCCGCCCACTACTTCGACTGGAGCGCGAACCTCGGCATCCACTATGCATTCTGATACGCGAACCCGTTATGGTCATCCTCTTCAACAAACCCTACGGCGTGCTGAGCCAGTTCACCCCTGAGGCGGGACATCCCGCCCTCAACGAGTTCGGCTTCCCGCCCGGCGTCTATGCCGCGGGACGACTCGACCACGACAGCGAGGGCGCCCTGCTGCTGACCGACGACGGACGGCTGATCAAACGGCTGTTGGACCCGAAGAACGCCCACCCGCGCACCTATCTCGCCCAAGTGGATGGCGAGATTACCGACGAAGCACTGCAAAAGTTGCGGGAAGGGGTCGTTATCAAAGGTTACCGCACCCGCCCCTGCAAGGCCGAGCGTGCAATGCCGCCGGAAAACCTTTGGGAACGCGTGCCCCCCGTCCGCTATCGCGCCAACATCCCCACCAGCTGGGTGCGCCTCACCCTCACCGAAGGCAAGAACCGCCAGGTGCGGCATATCACTGCCGCCGTCGGCTTCCCCACGCTGCGGCTTATCCGTGTCCAAATCGGCGACCTCGGCTTGGGCATGCTCCAGCCGGGAGAGTGGCGAATCGTCAAAAAGTGAAGAGGTTGTCCGTCACGAAGATGCTGTCCCTCGTGATTTTCAGCTGGGGAACGCAGGTGCGGCGGTTGAGGTCCCGGTGCTGGTCGAAGATGAAGTTCCCGAGACTGTAGTAGATGGGTTTGCCGCGATACCGCTCGATGGTCTGCAACGTGTGCGTGTGGTGGCAGACGAGGGCATCGGCGCCGGCATCGATCAGTCGGCGGGCGATGCTGCGCTGTATCGGCTCCGGCTCCAGGGTGTGCTCCTTGCCCCAGTGCAGCGACACGATGATGACGGCGGAACTGTCTGCCCCGCGCAGGGCACGGATGCGAACCAGCATGGAGTCGATGGTCTCCTGGTTGACGGAAGGGCGTTCGGGGAGATAGGGGAAATGCTCCAACGGCAGCTGCAGGGAGGCAAGAAGCCAGACCTTTCGGGGATGCTCTGCCAGCAAGACCGGCCGCGCGGCTTCGGCCATCGTATTGCCCGCCCCGACGGGTGTCATGCCGTACCGCTCCACATTGCGCCACGTATCCACCAACCCGCGACGGCCCTGGTCCACTGAGTGGTTGTTGGCTAAGTTGAGGTGGGTGAAACCGTGGGCGTGCAAGGCTTCTAACCATTCCGGTTCGGCACGGAACACGAACCGCTTCATCATCGGTGTGCTCAACGCGGTGGCCGGGCATTCCAAATTCCCCACCACGATGTCGGAGCAGCGGAACAGGGAGTCCGCCCTCGCGTCGAAGAGGCTCTCGATGCCGAGGCTCTCGATCTGCCGGCGCACCCCCCGGTCGAGGAGGATGTCGCCCGTGAAGGCCACCGTGAGCGTATCCCCGCCCGACGGCCGCACCGGTTGCGCCCAACCGCCCTGAAAGGAGATCAGCACCGCCAACGTAAAAATCCAAAAAGCCTTATAAACCAGCATTCTATCTCTACCGAGCTCTTGCCCCTGACGGGGCCGTTCAAGGAATTTGTTTAACCCATAACCATTAACACCCTGTGCTGTAATAGATCAAGTCGTCGTCTTTCGGCACTTCGATGGGGGCGGTGATGCTCTCCATCCATT
>Ga0310697_10005439_pt1 | contig 12293 bp, 4 predicted proteins | sample 172DNAGHGlowgp2_FD_203883 | JGI IMG/M metagenome (GOLD analysis project Ga0310697, IMG submission 203883) | Sheep rumen microbial communities from Palmerston North, Manawatu-Wanganui, New Zealand - 1728 DNA GHGlow gp2 (v2) (version 2) | ecosystem: Host-associated > Mammals > Digestive system >... | reverse complement strand
AGGAGAACCGCAGCGCCACCTTCGATTACTACATCCACGAGAAGATCATCGAGAATGACCCGAAGGGCGTCGGTCCCTTCATCTGGGCGTCCCTGGAATACGAGAAATTATGAAGCGTTTTCTGACGATACTGGCCCTGGCCAGCCTCCTGGCCTCCTGCGGCGACAAGCCGGAACCGGAGCCGGAGAAGCATGTCCCGTCCACCCCGACGGGTCTCGTCGTGCACAGTGCCACGGACAACGGACTCACCTTCCAGTGGGAAACGGTGCAGTATGCCACGTCCTACACCTGGGAGCTCCAGCAGGGCGGCGCGAAAGTGCAGGAGGGGACCACGAAGAACCGGAATGCCATCCTCACCGGCCTCACGAAGGCCACGGATTACCGCTTCGGCGTGAAAGCCGTGAATGAGGACGGCGCCTCCTCCATGGCCTGGATCGACGCCCGCACGACGGGAACCGTGGACCCCGATCCGCCCACCCCTCCGACTCCTTCCATCACCTATGCCGATTTCGCCATCCCTTCTGTCGAGGAAGACGGCGTCGCGCGCGCTTTCCCCGGCGCCGAGGGCGGCGGCATGTACGTCACCGGCGGCCGCGGCGGCAAGGTGATCCATGTGACGAACCTGAACGACAAGGGTGCCGGCTCGCTCCGGGCCGCCATCGAGGAGAAGGGCGCCCGCACCATCGTCTTCGACGTGGCGGGCATCATTGAGCTCCAGTCCGCCCTCAAGGTCCAGAACGGGGATGTCACCATCGCCGGCCAGACGGCTCCGGGCGACGGCATCTGCCTGAAGAACTACAACTTCCGCATCCACGCCAGCAACGTCATCGTCCGCTTCATCCGCTGCCGGATGGGCGACGAGAAGAAGACTGAGGACGATGCGATGAACCTGTATACCGGTGACAACAACCTGCAGGACGTGATCATCGACCACTGCTCCCTGAGCTGGAGCACGGACGAGTGCGGCACGTTCTACGGGATGACGAATTTCTCCCTGCAGTGGTGCATCCTTTCCGAGAGCCTCCGGAATTCCGTCCACGGCAAGGGAAAGCACGGGTACGGCGGCATCTGGGGCGGTACGAATGCGACTTACCACCACAACCTGCTGGCGCATCACGACAGCCGCAACCCGCGCCTGGACCATGACTACGTGTCCACGCTCAAGGGCCCTGTGAGCCTTGTTAACAACGTCATCTACAACTGGGGCGACAACAGCACCTACGGCGGCGAGAGCGCGAACGACAACAACGAGTACAAGAAGTACAACATCGTCAACAACTATTACAAGCCGGGTCCCGCCACCGCGGCCGGAAAGGTCCGTTTCATCGACCCGTGGACCAAGGCCTGCGACAACTGCACCAAGAAGACCGGCTCGACCACCATCGTTCCGGGCCACTTCTATATGGACGGAAACGTCATGGACGGCTACGACGGGCTGACCGGCGACAACTGGACGGGCACGACCGCCGCGGCCGCGGTCATCGCCAACATCAAGTCCGACGCGAAGTTCTCCTACGCGGAGAAGGCGACCTCTCTGTCGCTCCAGAAGGCCACGGACGCCTATACGGCCGTCATGGGATATGCCGGCGCCAGTTTCAAGCGGGACCAGGTCGATACCCGCATCGCCCGGGAGACCAAGAACGGCAATTACACCTATACCGGCTCCAACGGCTCCACGAACGGTTTCATCGACACGCAGGCCGACGTGGGCGGCTGGCCGACTTACGCCGCCACCGACGACGAAGTGGCGAAGGTGAAGGACACCGACGGAGACGGCATCCCGGACGCCGTCGAGGACGCCTTCGGCCTGGACAAGGCCTCGGCCGCCGACGGCGCCGCGAAGACCCTGGACAAGAGCGGACGCTATACGAACCTGGAAATGTACCTTCACTACCTGGTGAAGGATATCGTCACCGCCCAGAATCAGGGCGGAAACTACCAGCAACTATAATCCAATAATCAATAACCATTTAAAACACCAAACATGAAAAATCCAGCCAAGAAACTCGCACTCGCGCTGCTGTGCCTGGTTTCGGCGTGGTCCCTGTCCGCCCAGACGACCATCAAGGGCGTCGTGACGGACGAGACCGGTGAACCGCTCATCGGAGCGGGTGTGGTGGTCGAGGGTACGACCATCGGCACCATCACCGGCATCGACGGCGACTATACCCTGACCGTGCCCGCAGATGCGGTGAACCTGGTGTTCTCCTTCATCGGACTGAGCGACCAGACGGTCCCCATCGCGGGACAGACGGTCATCAACGTCACGCTGAAGGAAGATTCGACCTTCCTCGACGAGGTGGTCGTCGTCGGTTACCAGACGGTCAAGCGCCGCGACCTCCTGGGCGCCGTCGCTTCCGTCGGTTCCGAGAAACTCACCGAGCAGCCGGTTACCACCGTCAGCCAGGCCCTTTCCGGTAAGATGGCGGGCGTTTCCGTCGTCACGACGGAAGGCGACCCGGACGCCGACATCAAGATCCGCGTCCGCGGCGGCGGCTCCATCACCCAGGACAGCAGCCCGCTGTACATCGTGGACGGCTTCCCGGTGGAATCCATCAACGACATCCCGTCCTCCGAGATCCAGTCCATCGACGTCCTGAAGGACGCGTTCTCCACGGCCATCTACGGTAGCCGCGGTGCGAACGGCGTCGTGATCGTGACGACCAAGAGCGCCGAGAAGGGACAGCGGGTCTCCGTCAAGCTCAATGCGTACTACGGCCTCAAGAAGATGGCCAACGCCGATGCGATCGTCGCGATGGACCCGGAGAACTTCGTGAAGTTCCAGTACGAGCTGGGCAAGGTCCGGGACAACCTCGGCACCAACTACCTGCATTACTTCGGTTCGTTCCACGACATGGACCTGTACTCGGGCCTGACCGGGAACGACTGGATCCAGGCGGTGTTCGGAAACATCGGCAGCACGCTCTCGACGGACTTCTCCGTCTCCGGTGCCGGTGACAACGTGAACTGGACCCTGGGTTATGCCCACATGGGCGACCAGGCCATCATGTCCGGCTCCAACTACTTCCGTGACAACCTGAATTTCAAGGCCAATTTCAAGACTTCCGACCGGACCAGCATCGACGCGAACGTGCGTTACTCGAACGTGAACGTCCGCGGCTCCGGCGCCAACGGCATCAACGACACTGGTACCACTTCGGGTAACGGCCGCCTCAAGCATGCCGTCTCCTACACCCCGATCCCGCTCGCATCGGCCATCGTGGGCGAGGACGAGGAGCAGGATTATGGCGACAACGCGCCGCCGCTCCTTTCCGTCGCTGACAACGACTCCCGCCGCATCCGTACCACCTGGAACGCGAACGCGGCCTTCAACTGGGAGATCGTGGACAACCTCCGGCTCAAGGTCGAGGGCGGCCTGGAGAAGTACAACCAGACCGACGACCGTTTCTACGGCATGACCACCTACTACGTGGCCAACAATTCCACCGACAAGACCGGCGTCTCCAACCAGCACAAGGAGGCTTTCCGCACCAAATACCGCAACACCAACACGCTCAACTACGATTTCGCGAACGTGCTGGGCAGCGACCACAACCTGACGGTCCTCCTCGGCGAGGAGTTCACCCTCGCCAAGAGCAACCTCCTCACGCTGATGGTGGACGGCCTGAACGCGTCCTACGACGCCGAGATGGCCTGGAACTTCCTTTCTTCCGGTAAGCCTGCCTCCACCAACAACTACTACGACCCGGACGACAAGCTCCTGTCGTTCTTCGGCCGCGTGAACTACGATTTCAAGCACCGCTATTCCATCGGCGCGACGCTCCGCGCGGACGGTTCCTCGAAGTTCGCGCCCGGCCACCGCTGGGGTTACTTCCCGTCCGCCGCGGCTTCCTGGACCATCTCCAACGAGCCTTGGATGGACAATGCCCACAGCTGGCTGGACCAGCTGAAGCTCCGCTACAGCTTCGGTACCGCCGGTAACAACAACATCCCGTCGGGCCAGATCCTCAAGCAGTACGGCGCCACCGTCACCGCCTGGCTGAGCCAGAGCAACAACTACTGGATGGCCGGCAAGATCATGAACAACCCCGACCTCACCTGGGAGACCACCATCACGCACAACGTCGGTTTGGACTTCAGCCTGTTCCAGAGCCGCCTGAGCGGTAGCGTGGAGGTCTATCAGAACACCACGAAGGACCTCCTGATCAACTTCCCGATCACGGGCTCCGGTTACGACAGCCAGTACCGCAACCTCGGTTCCACCCGGAACCGCGGTGCCGAGCTCACCCTGAACATGCCGCTCGTCTCCAAGAAGGACTTCTCCCTGAACATCGGCGGCAACATCGCCTACAACCAGAACCGCGTGACCGACCTGGGCGGCCTGAAATCCATCACCGCGCAGTCCTACTGGGCTTCCACCGAAATCGGTGACGACTACATCGTCGAGGTGGGGCAGCCTCTCGGCAACATGTACGGCTACGTGTCCGACGGCATGTACTCGGCGGACGACTTCACCTGGAACGGTTCCAAGTGGGTCCTGAACGAGGGCGTCGTGGACAATTCCGCCGTCATCGGCGCGCAGTATCTCCTCCCGGGCGCCATGAAGCTCAAGGACCTGAACGGGGACGGCAAGGTGACCGTCGCGGACCGCAAGGTCATCGGCAACGCCACGCCTGATTTCACCGGCGGCTTCAACTTCAGCGGCTACCTGTACGGGTTCGACTTCAGCGCGAACTTCAACTACATGATCGGCAACCAGGTGTACAACGCCAACCAGGTGGAGTTCACCTCCTCCCGCAAGTTCTCCAACCGCAACCTCATCAATATGATGGACGTGGACAAGCGCTGGACCAACATCGACTGGAACACCGGCGAGATCATCTCCGACGCCGCCACCCTCAAGCAGGTCAATGCGGGCAAGACCATGTGGACCCCGACCATCGGCACGGCCGTCTTCAGCGACTGGGCCGTCGAGGACGCTTCCTTCCTCCGCCTGCAGAGCGCGACCATCGGTTACACCCTGCCCGAGGAACTCACCAAGAAGGTCCACCTGCGCCGGGCGCGTGTCTATGTGACCGGAACGAACCTGTTCTGCCTCACGAAATACTCCGGCTACGACCCGGAAGTGGACACCCGCCGCGCCACTCCGCTCACTCCGGGCGTGGACTATTCCGCCTATCCGAAGAGCATCGGTTTCGTCGCCGGTGTCAACCTGACCTTCTAATCCGCCCTGAATATGAAAAAGATACTTACCTATATCCTTTCGGCGGCCGTTCTCGTGTCCCTCACCGTCTCCTGCGACAAGATCCTGGACACCGAGTCCCCGTCCGCGTTCGATTCGGCGACCGTCTTCTCCAACTACTCGCTCACCGAAGGCACGATCTTCGGCATCACCGAGGCCTTCTGCGAGGTGAACTCCTACCGCGGCCGTTTCCTGCCCTGGTACGGTTTCAACACCGACGTGGAGTGGTACAACACCTACAAGCCCGGTGACGGCAAGTCCGACATCGCCGCCTACGACTGCCTGCCCAACAACAGCCAGCTGAACCTCTCCAACGGTCCTTTCCCGCTGATGTACATGGGCATCGAGCGCGCGAACCTCGTGATCGAGGGTTTGCGTGAGTACGGCAAGGTCGACGAGAAGGCCGACATGGCCTACCTCCTGGGCGAAGCCCTGACGCTCCGCGCCATGATCTACTACGACCTCACCAAGGCCTGGGGCGACGTCCCCGCCCGTTTCGAGTCCCTGACCTCCGAGACCATCTATGCGCCGAAGGAGAGCCGTGACGTCATCTACAAGCAGATCCTCGCCGACCTGGAAGAGGCCATCCCGTACCTCCCGTATCCGGGCGCCACGGCCGCCACTTCCCGCACCGACCGCGTGAACAAGGTGTTCGCCGAGGGCCTGTACGCCCGCATCGCCCTGGCCGCTTCCGGCTACGCCATCCGTCCCGACGACGGCAAAGTGGGCACCGGCGACCTGGGCACCGTCCGCCTGTCCTCCGACAGCGAACTGTCCAAGGAAGTCCTCTACCCGAAGGCCCTGACTTTCCTGAAGGACGCCGTCGGCCATGCCGCCCTGGAGTCCGACCTCCAGAACTACTGGTACAAGTTCAACAACATGGACAACCTCACGGCGGGCCCCGGCTACGAGACCCTGTACGTGATCCCGTTCGGCGCCGGCCGCGGCCGCTGGAACTTCACCTTCGCGATCCAGTCCGAGGGTGCGAGCATCTCCAACGGCGTTTCCCGCGGCGGTGACGCCGGTCCCGTCCCGACGATGTACTTCAAGTACGGGGCGAACGACCAGCGCCGCGACGTCACCTGCGTGAACTACAAGTGGAACAAGGACAACACCATCCAGCCCGCCGGCATCAGCAAGTGGTACTTCGGCAAGTACCGCTTCGAGTGGATGGACGCCCAGCCCTACACCGGCGGCAACGACGACGGTATCAAGCCGGTCGTGATGCGCTACGCCGACATCCTCCTGATGGCTGCCGAGATCGAGAACGAGCTCAACGGTCCCGCCGGCGCGAAGCAGTACCTCCTCCCGGTGCGTGAGCGCGCCTACAAGGGGCATGAGTCCGAAGCGGAAGCCTATGTCAATGCCATCTCCTCCAAGGAGGACATGTTCCAGGCCATCGTGGACGAGCGCGCCCTCGAGTTCTGCGGCGAGTTCCTCCGCAAGGCCGACCTCATCCGCTGGAACCTCCTGAAGACCAAGTTGGACGAGGCCATCGACGACATGCTGGCCCTCCGCGGCCTGGAAGGGGAGTACGCCTCCCTGACCGGCGACATCGCCTGGTCCTATGCCGATGACAACAAGTCCATCGGGATCACCTTCCTCACCGCCGGCGGCGAAATCCCGGCCGGCAGCGAAATCGAGACCGGCTACGTGGCCAAGTACGACGACGGGAAGAAGAGCGGCTTCTACACGGACCGTATCCGCGGCATCTATGTCGTGGAGAATCCGGAGCAGCACATGTTCTGGCCCATCTTCAACGATACGATGACCAACAGCCAGGGCTATATCAAGAACGACTATGGCTATGACAACCTCTAGAACGATGAACGCCATGAACAAGATCAAATATGCGCTGATCGCCCTCGCCACCCTCGCCGTCGCCGCGTGCTCGACGAAGGAATTCGACGAGAAGACCGACCTGAACCTGAGCCGCTGCCTGACTCCGTTGGACCTGAATGCCCGCGTAAGCGCCGCGCTCGGTGACGTCGTGACCTTCTCCTGGGCCGTGTCCAAGGATGCCGAAGCCTACAACCTGCAGGTCTTCACCGATGCGGCGTTGACCCAGTCCTACCTCGCCGAGACCGTCCTCCCGTCCCAGGTTCCCTACCAGAAGAAACTGGATGCCGACAAGACCTACTGGTTCACCGTCCAGGCCGTCGCGTCCGGGAAGGCCGATTCCAAGATCGCCGTCTACGACAAGTCCTTCAAGACTTTCGCCGTGAAGGACAACCTCTTCCTGAAGGTTACCGACCGGACCGCCACCAGCGTGTCCCTGGCGTGGTCCAAGGAAGTGGAGGACTTTGCCGATGTGGACCGCATCGAATACGGCGCGCCGGGCGCCGATCCCGCCGGGACCGTGACCCTGAGCGCTTCCGACATCGCCGCGGCAGCCGCGACGGTGGACGGCCTGGATCCCTCCACGGAATACGTGTTCACCCTCTATTTCCTCTCCGCGAGCCGCGGCCAGGTGGATGCCTGGACGACGCCCGACGTGAACGGCACCACGGAGGTGTCCAGCCTGGACGCCCTCCTGAACGCCGTCAAGACCGCCGGCGCGAAGATCCTCCTCAAGATGGAAGGTTCCCCGTACGACATCGAGTCCCTCGATATCTCCAACGGCTTCACCCTCCTCGGTGAGGAGTCCGCCGACGGCACCAAGCCGGTCGTCCAGGGTGAATTCCACTTCGCCGACACCTGGACCCCGGGCGCCGACCTGTACTTCGAAGGCGTCGAGTTCAACGGCGGTCCCACCGCCACGGCTCCGTCCGGCTTCGGCTTCGCCATCCAGAACAAGAACGGCGGCACGCTGAAGGACAAGAACATCGGCAACATCACCTACAAGAACTGCGTGATCGCGAACTACACGAAGGGTCTCATCTACGAGTGGGGCAACAACATGGTGCTCGGGAACGTGCTGTACGACAGCTGCGACATCCACGACATCAACACCGACGGTACCGTGGGCGGCGACGTCTTCGACATCCGCCAGGCCACGACCGTGGAGAGCCTCACCTTCGTGAACAACACGATCTGGCAGGGCATGCGTACCTTCGTCCGCTTCGACGCCGGTTCCATCGGCGCCCTCGTGTTCGACAACAACACCCTGCAGAACCTGAACTTCGTGGACAACGCGAACAACGCGGGCGTGTTCGGCCTCCAGATCACCCCGGGTTCCTTCTCCTTCAAGAACAACCTGTTCCTGAACTTCACCGGCAAGGCCGTCCTCGCGGGCGCCAACGCCAAGTATGTCCCGGCGGGCGACATGGGCGTCGCCGCGGCGAACAACTGGTTCTACAACCTGCCGAAGAACGACGCCGGTGAACTGACCTACTTCACGGACAACTTCACGCAGGCCCAGGCCGCCGGTACCATTCTGGCTGCCGATCCTTGTTACAACGCCCCGGGCGGTTTCTTCAACCTCCTCGCCGACAGCGAGATCGCCGACAAGAAGGTGGGCGCGCCCAAGTGGTGGACCCCGTTCGTGGAGGAGCCTGAGGACCTCACGCTGAACCTCATCGAGGGCAACAAGACCTGGAACCTCGCGAACGCGAAGTACTTCTCCGGCACCATCAAGAAGCAGATGGTCCGCGACGACCTCTTCATCGGCGCGGGCGAATCCAACGCCATCGTCGTGGACGGCGGCAAGCTGAACTTCCAGACCGCCGGCGTCACCAACCGCCAGGGCGTCCCGACCCTCAGCTACGTCGCCTTCAAGGTGGACAAGCCGGGCTCCGTGCTCGTCAAGGCCGCCGATCCGGAGAACCTGGGCAACCACTTCATCGTGGGCGTCGGCCCCGTCGACGGCAGCTCCATCGCCCTCAAGGGCGGCGTCTCCGCGATGGCCGACATGACCAACGCGACCAAGATCGTCATCACCTCCATCACCGAGGAATCCCTCGTGTACCTCTTCCCGTCCGGTCCGATCGCCCTCGAGAAGCTGGCCTGGAGCACCGACGTCACCCCGGTGAACACGGCCCTGCCGACGCCGGCGCCGGTCGCCGACCCGACCTCCATCACCGCCGGCGACGCTGCCGACATCACCATCTCCTGGGAGCCCGTCACCGGCGCCGCCAGCTATTCCGTAGTGTTCAGCGGCAAGACCTACACCGTGTCCGAAGGCACCGAGTACGTGATCGGCGGCACCACCACCGGCATGCTCGATGCGGGCAGCTACAAGGTGGAAGTCTATGCCAATCCGGGCGCCGACGACATCTACAACACCGAATCCGCGGCCGGCGTGGCCGCCTTCGCGGTGCTGCCGAAGGGCGGCGGCGAGGGCGACGACACCTTCATCGTCACGAACACCGAGCAGCTGCTCGCCGCCATCGGCGCCGGCAAGCCGGAGATCACCCTCGCGCCGGGTTCCTACGACCTGGGCGGCGTGCTCACGGTCACCGCTCCGCTCAGCCTCATCGGCCAGGACGGCGCGGAGGTCACCGGTGCGTTCAAGCTCAGCGGCGAGGTGGGTACCTTCTCCATCGACAATCTCAAGATGCTCGCGGGCGGCCAGGGCGTGTTCATCGACCTGGACAACGCCGAGGGTGTCCGCACCGAGAGTGTCACGGTGAAGAACACCGTCATCGACGGCTATGCCAAGAGCGTCATCTACGCTTCCAACACCGCCGACAAGTTCAACATGGGCGACATCCTCTTCCAGGCCGTCGAGGTGTACAACCACGGCACCGGCCAGGGCATGTTCGACCTCCGCAACGGTACGTACAGCAGCTTCAAGCTCATCGAGTCCACCCTCACGGGCGGCCGTGACTTCCTGCGCATCGACGCTCCTTGCACGATTCCGACCGTACTCGTGAAGAACAACACGATGTACAATCTGAATACGACCAAGAACGGCAACGGTATCTTCTTCGTCCGCGCCGCGGTCTCCGAGTACACCGTCGAGAAGAACCTCCTCCTCGGGATGACTTCCGGCACCATCATCGGCAAGGCCGGCGCCAAGGCCCCGAAGATGAAGGGCAACTACTACTTCAACTGCAACGACGACGAGTTCTTCACGGGCGTGATGGACAAGGACGAGGCGCTGGGCGGCCAGGGCGTCATCCTGACGGTCGATCCGGTCAAGGACGCTGCGAACAACGACTTCACCCTCGTGAACGCGGTCGTGATGAGCGCCGGCGTGGGCGCCCCGAAGTGGAATCCTTCCGTGGTTCCTCCGTCCGGCGGTTCGTCCATGACCGTGGCTTCCGTCGATGAGTTCCAGGCTGCCGTCGATGCCGGCAAGACCGACATCACCTTCGCGGCCGGCACCTACGACCTCTCCGCCGCGAACATCACCCTCACCGCCGGGATGCATCTCGCCGGCGAGCCGGGCGCCGAAATCACGGTGAGCCAGTTCGACGTGGCCGAGGGCGAGCTCGGGAACATCCTCATCGAGAACCTGAAGATCAACGGTTCCTCCAACAACCTCATCAGCGTCGCAGCCGCGTCCGTGGTGAACAACCTCACGGTGCGTAACTGCGAGATCGACGGGGTCGGCAAGAGCATCCTGTACGGCAATGCCGACGGTTCCAGCTTCAACGCCGTGATCTTCTCGAACAACGTCTTCACCGGTCTCGGCGGCGGCCAGGGCACGATCGACATCCGCAAGGGTGCGTATTCCGTGGTCACCATCGAGAACAACACCGTGGTGGGCGGCCGTGACTTCATCCGCGCCGACGCGGGCAAGGTGACCGGCGCCGTGAACATCGTGAACAACACCTTCGACGGTGTCACGCTGAACAACGGCAACGGCATCCTGTACGTTCGTTCCACGCCGGAGAGCTACGTGTTCAAGAACAACCTGTTCCTCAATGAGAACGGCGAGAACAACGCGCTGTCCAAGGCTTCCGGCATCACCGTCCCGACGACCGTGGCGAACAACTACTTCTACAACTGCGTTTCCGAGAAGTTCTGGACCGGCCTGATCAACCAGGAAGTGGCCCTCGCGAACGGCGGTGTCATCCTGTCCGCGGATCCGGTCAAGGACGCCGCGAACCACGATTACACGCTCGTGGACGCCCTCTGCCTGGCTTCCAACGTGGGCGCCGCCCGCTGGAACCCGAACGCCGGCCGCGTCTCCTCCGAGATCACGGTCGCGAACGTGACCGAGCTGACGACCGCCATCGACGCGGGCAAGTCTGCCATCACCCTGAAGGCGGGCACCTATGACCTGCGCGAGGCCGTGGAGAGCGGCGTGGTCGCGCTGATCGCTCCGCTGTCGCTCACGGGCGAGGGGAGCGTCGAGGTCATCGGCGGCTTCAAGTTCGGCGCCGGCACCACCTCCTTCGTGGCCGAGAACATCAAGTTCAACGGCGCGGAGAAGGCCATGGGCAACGCGTTCGAGATCGCCGAGGCCGTGGAGATGTCCAAGATCCAGATCACGGGCTGCGACATCTACGGCTACAACAAGAGCCTGTTCTACGGCAACGGCGCCGACTCCAAGATCGATGTGTTCGACTTCCAGAAGAACCTCGTCCACGGGTTCGGCACCGGCCAGGGCATGATCGACATCCGCAAGGGCGTCTACACCGCCATCAACGTGTCCAAGAACACGTTCTATGACGGCGGCCGCGACTTTATCCGCTGCGACAAGGACATCGCCGGCAGCATCGCCATCACGAACAACACGTTCGGCGCGTGCTCCGTCGACGCGGGCAACGGCCTCCTGTGGGTCCGTTCCTGCGCGGCCGACCCGAGCAAGTACAACGTCTCCAAGAACCTGTTCCTGAACCTCGCCGGCGGCGATGGCAAGACCATCCTCGCCAAGACCGGCGCGACGGTTCCGACGATGAACGCGAACTACTTCTTCAACGTGGCGGCCGGCTTCTTCGGCGCTGCCATCGACCAGGCCACCGCCACCGCCGGCGGCGCCCTCCTCGATGCCGATCCTTGCGCCGGCTCCGCCGAGTTCGACTTCAAGTTGACCGACGCGGTCTTGCGCAAGGCCGACATCGGCGACCCGCGCTGGAACTCCGCTTCCCCGAACTATTCCCGGAGGAAGTAACGGTACAAAGGGAGCCGGGGGTGATACCCCGACTCTCTTCCAAAGATTCTAAAACACAGACAGATATGAGTTTCATCAACGACAACT
>Ga0310697_10005435_pt1 | contig 12299 bp, 4 predicted proteins | sample 172DNAGHGlowgp2_FD_203883 | JGI IMG/M metagenome (GOLD analysis project Ga0310697, IMG submission 203883) | Sheep rumen microbial communities from Palmerston North, Manawatu-Wanganui, New Zealand - 1728 DNA GHGlow gp2 (v2) (version 2) | ecosystem: Host-associated > Mammals > Digestive system >... | reverse complement strand
ACACAAGTGATACACCTATTTATCACAATTTTATGGATTTGGGGTTCTTATTGTCACCTCTTGCCACGTTTATAACACCAGGAAGATTTCTTTTTAATGCAGGGAAAACTCCAAAAGCATGGAATGAGAAAATTTTACACGATAAACACTTCAAAGTAGTATGGTATAAGCCTGACAGCAGTGAGGTGTTCCCTAATGTTGATATTAAAGGAGGTGTTGCAGTAACTTTAAGGAATACAAATGAAGTTTTTGGTGAAATACTAACTTATACATCATTGGAAGCATTAAGTCCTATATTGTCTAAGGTTTCGAAAAAATTCTATCCTTCTGAAATTATATCATTAGGCAGCATTTTATATCTACAAAATAAGTTTAACCTTGATAAGTTATATGAATTTAATCCAAAGTATCGAAATGAAATAGGAAGTAATGGTAAAGAAAAACGTCTCACCACTTCTATTTTTGATATTGATATATTCTCTGATCTTAAAAGAGGAGATAACGATGTTCTTATTCTTGGACTTATTGATAACGTAAGATATTACAAATATATTGATTCAAGTTTGTTAGAAGCTCATGATAATATAAACAAATATAAAGTTATCATCGCGAAAAGTAATGGTACTGGAGCTTTCGGTGAAACACTCTCTACTCCAATAATAGGTGAACCAGGTTTAGGCTATACGCAATCATTCTATGGTATAGGTGCATTTGACACTCGAAAAGAAGCGGAAAATGCTGAAAAATACTTGAGAACCAAATTTTCACGTGCTTTATTAGGCGTATTAAAAGTCACGCAGGATAACCCAAGAGACGTTTGGAAGTATGTTCCAATTCAAGATTTTACTGAGCAATCAGATATTAATTGGAATACATCTATTGCTGATATTGACCAGCAGTTGTATGATAAATATGGTTTAGATCTGTTCGAGAAGGAGTTTATTGAAGATAATGTAAAATCCATGGATTCTAACATTGAATAATACAGATTTGTATGGCACTGTTCAAAGAAGGAGATAAAGTTCTACACGTAGATTCAAAGGAGCATGGATTCATCGTAACGGTGAAACCTCCCCGTCGTGGTGGCCATCAGAACTACATTGTAAGTTGGGGTAATCGACAGGAGTTGGAGCAAGAATGTGACCTTCAGCCGGACTGCGATATTTCCGATCCTTTTGAAAGGTGCCAGAACCTGATTTTTGACAGTTACCTGGACTTTTCCCGTAGGAACACAACCTACAAAATCAAGAACTCCAATAACAGCACCATTTCGTCCCTGAAGGCATCAAAGACGCTTTTCCGGGCATATCAGTTCAAGCCTTTGATGAAGTTCTTGAATTCACCAAACCACCGTCTGCTTATTGCTGACGAAGTGGGTTTGGGTAAGACAATCGAAGCTGGACATATCATGTTAGAGTTGAAAGCAAGAAAACAACTCGGAAATGTTCTGGTCATTTGTCCCATCTCTTTGCAAAAGAAATGGCAGGAGGAGCTTCGTGAGAAGTTTGCGCTCAACTTCACCGTATATGAAGATGTGGCAACTCTGATAGAAGATCTGCGCACAAAGCCGTCAACTGTCAAGGCCATCATTAACTATGAGAAGATAAGAGTTAAGAAGCCCAAGTCTGGAGCCAAGAAGGTTGATAACAGCCTTGTCCAGTTCATCATGGAGCAGAATACAAAGTTCGGACTTATCCTATGTGATGAAGCCCATCGGCTCAGGAATAAAACCACTTTGCAGTACCAAGGAGCAGAAATGATTATCCCCAGTGCTGACTCAGCGGTTTTCCTTACAGCTACTCCTGTAATGCTCAATACAGAGAACCTGTATAACCTACTTCACTTACTTGACAATGAGAAATATTCGGAATATCAGGTGTTTGATAACCTCCTCCGAGAGAACACACCTTTTGTTCACGCACTTACGGAACTGAATGAAGGTGTACCCATGAAGAAGATTGCGACAAAGCTTCGTAATTCTGAAGTTGCTCAGATATATTATATCAACGAAAGAGCATATAATCTGGGCTCCAGTACTGTAGAGAAACGTTTTGGCTCTTTCCCCTTGTATCAGCGTATCATGCATCGTATGACAGAAGAAGACGATACCAATGCACTCCGTGCTAAAGTTCAATTTGACCTGTCAAACATGAGCGTGATGAATAATATCTTCTCTCGAACAAGAAAAAGAGAAGTTACCACAGACCTCTCATTAGCGACACGTAAGCCTCACCCTCGCATCATCAAATTAACAGATGATGAACAGTCAGAATACGACAATGTAATTGAAGAATATTATGAGCAAAACTCATGGGAAGACTTCAAGGGGGATAAGAATCTGTTTCAGGGAGCCGCTCTTGGACTTATACAGAAGAAACGACAGATTGCAAGTAGTGTCTATGCTTATTTGAATAGCGAAGACTCCCTTAATAATGGCGTTGATGAGTTCAGTTCATACGAAGACTCTAAAGTTGAAGAGTTAAAAGAAATCATCAGGGAAGTATTTGCCAATGGCAATAAAAAGCTGATAATCTTTACGCTCTTCCATAAGACATTAAAATATCTGGAGATACGTTTGAAGTCTTTGGGGTATGGTTGCGTTAGCATCTATGGCCCGACGAAGAACCGATATGAAGTCCTTAAAGAGTTCAAGACCAATCCCAAGATTAACATCCTGTTATCTACAGAAGTAGGTAGCGAGGGTCTTGATATGCAGTTCTGCAATTCCATGGTCAATTACGATTTGCCTTGGAACCCTATGGTCGTCGAGCAGCGTATTGGCCGTATTGACCGTTTTGGACAGAAATCACCCACTGTCAACATCTATAACCTTATTGTCAAAGGGTCTATACAGGAAGACATCTATGAGAGACTTCTGGATAGAATAGGCATTTTCAGAGGATCTATTGGTGACATGGAAGCCATCCTTGACGCGGAGGTTGAACGTGAAGGACGTGGAACCAGGACTGTTCAGCAGCTGTATGACAGCATGGAGAAGACGCTCTATTGCAGCAAGCTTACCGAAGAAGAAAGAAAGAAAAGGATTGCTGAGGTTGAACGAGCTATTGAGAATGTCAAAGAAGAGACCAGACGATTGGAGAAGGAACTTACCAACTCCCTTACCAACGATTCATACTTCAGAAATGAGATAGACAGAATCCTCAGAAACAACTCGTATGTTACAGAGGTGGAAATCAAGAATTACCTCACAATGATTATTCGTGAGCACCTTACCACCTGTGATTTAAAGAGTGTTGGCGATGAGATATACGAGATCGTAGTACCAAAGAGCGATAGCAGGATCCTTCACAATTTCCTTACCGCCAACCAGCCTGGTGGCGAAGAGAACGAAATAGCGTTCAGACAGTTCAAGGCCTCAATGGACGAAATGAAGCATCTCTATGTAACATTCAACCAGAACGTGGCTTTTGAGAACAGGGATATAATATACCTGAATATCTATCATCCCATTATTATTGCCTGTCTGAATTACTTCTTGAAAGCAGAGAATGAAGACCAAAAGACTTTCAGTTTCCCTGTTTACGAAGATGATATGATCAAAGCTGGTGAGTCATTCCTGATGGGAGTATATCAGTTGACTACAACCCGTGATGTTCACGGTTCAAGTGTCAAGTCTGAAACCCTACTTCCCTTCGTATATGCGCTTCAGTCGCATGAATTACTTGATTCCCAAGAAAAGATTGATCATATTTATGGGCTGACCCAAACTGCAGGTTTACAAAAAGAGGTCAAATATAATGAATTGACAGAAGATGTCATAGGTGAGATGAGTGACCTCTTCGTGGCTGCTATCAGCAAAGAAAAGAAGCATCAAAAGGAAGAACTTACTTTGCAGATAGACAATGAGAAGCAACAGAATGTGCTTCAGACAAAGGCATATTTTGAATCCAGACGAAAGTCATTCAAGAATATCTTGCAGGAGAATAAAGATAAGTTGCACTTAGCGGAAATGATGGCAGATGAAAAAGCCATCAAGGATGCGACATTCCAGATAAACACGAATACTGGTCGTTTGCAAAAGCTCGACAAAGATGAAGCAGAGCGAATCTCCATCATAGAGAACGTACCTGCCCCCAGTATATCGTCAAAGTTAATATCTATTAGTTTCATTAAAGTAATATGCAGCGGACAATAGGATTGGATTTCGGTACTCACCAAACGAAGATTTGTGTAGAGGAAAAAGACCGATTAGAGACTAAGTACTCCTTTATTACCTTCAAGGACAATAAAGGCAATACTTCGTATGTCCTCCCGTCTATCATAAAGCTTGATAAGAACGAAAGACTCACATACGGGTTTATTGACAATGGCGACGGAATAATTATCAGGTATTTCAAGCAAGCCACTTTTACAGAGAATCCTGCAATATGGAAGCATAATGTTAATGCCGAATACTACACGATTTGGTATCTGGCCTATATTCTCTTCCAGCTCGAAGATGAATACGGCACAGACTTCTCCTTGAATTTTGGTATTCCTACAGACAATGACAGATATTCTTTCCTGAAGAAAAAGGCAATAAGCCTGATATGCAGTGCTTACCGACTTGTTGAAGAAGTCTATGACAGCATGGATGACTTCCTCAATGAGAGTATCGTAAGCCTGATGGAAAAGACGGAGATTGTTCCCTATTCAGCAGATAAGAAGGAAGAATTTGGCATTCTAGTTTTTCCAGAAGCATACGCCTGTTTACGTCCCCTGGTATCAAGAGGTAGGATAACAACAGGAATGAATCTGATGATTGATATAGGTGGCGGTACAACCGATATTTCTTTCTTTACAATGGAGAAAGAGAAGCCAACAGACAAGACGGAAAAGCCACAGATATATGAGCTAATCTCTGTTCCCATGGGATTGAACTTCCTTACCAAGGCAGAAGAAAACCTTGATTCTGGCAAGTTGGATTCCAATGTTGATGCAAATACAAGCCTGGACTGGATGCGTCAAAAGGAGTATATCAATGAAATTACAAATACCTGCAATCGATTAAGGCAAAAGATATTGAGTCTATTCCGTAAATCCACAAAACTATATGAGTATAGAGTCAACAATGCCCTGAAGAATCGTCCTGTGATATTCACTGGAGGTGGTAGTACCTTTGCTACGCTGAGACGAGAGTATGGGGATTTCTCTGATATTAAGCATATCACCATCAGAGAATGGGGAGCACAGTCTTTTGAGGACATGGAAGATATTGTAAGACTTTGCCCGATCCTGTCCACAGTATTTGGACTTAGTATCAGTGCTACCACGGATAAGTTCAAGACTAAACCGCTAAGTGATTTGTTCATTCATCTGAAAGATGCCGAGGAGGAGGACGAGGAAGACAAGTTTGAGCCACGTTCAAGGTCATATAAAGACGATTGGATGAATAAAGAATATGGTGTACTCAACTATGGAAGCGGCTCTTCTTCCCCGAAGAAAAAGAAGAATAAGCCAACCGCTACTCCATCCATGACGAGACCCATATTTTCAACACCACGGACAACCAGCTATCAAGCACCAACTCCCGTAATCAAGAAGCCAGTCGCTCCTGTGGTTTCTAATGGAGATATACCTTTTTCAAATATGGTTTTTTCTGATGTGGATAGAAAACACCTTGAATCCCATGACGTGCATTTCACTCTTGGGGATGGCTCTAAGGTTGCTTGTAAATGCTTTGGAAAGGCCATCATCAATAATGGTTCCCCATTTGACATCTATTATGACGGACAAAAAAACCTGATAATAGATGCCCTCTTCTTGACAAGCACCACTACTGATAGACGTTCTTTTATTGCAGTAAGGCCATCATCGCCATTATACAAGGCAGTTGAATCTTATGGTATAGGAAGTATTAACATGATACAAGGCAATAGCAGGAAAGAAAAGAAGTTTGGAAAGAATGTGAGAGTAGGTATCAATGTTACAGATCCTCAATCAAAAAAGAAAATAAAGGCAACATTCAAATTAACATCCAGTTTGTAGGCTAACAAATTATTTAATGTCATGAATATGAAAGATATAACATCAGAAGTAATGCAAACCGCATATAAGGAGTACCTTGCCAAGGCAATGCCTTATAAGGCGGATGACGTATTGTTATATACAGAACATGAACTGTTGGATTTCATTCAAAACTATGTGAATCCAGACTGTTCGAATATTTATGATATTCGAGATCACAAGCTCTGTGACAACACCAGAAGCCAGATGCAAACCATTCCGGCTTGGCGCAAGCAGAACGAGTTTGCAGGGAATAATCTTTCCCAGGCATTAAAGCACTATGCGAACTTTCTCCAGTCCAAATACTATACGAACCTTGTTACCCCTAAAAAGTCCGGCAAACATAGCCCTGTTCTATCTGGGAAGCCGAAAGCCGCCAAAGAATTACCTCTTCTGAAGGAAATGACTGAAGGAAGCAAGACACATGCCGAATATGAACGCAGATACAGGAATCCACAATTACGTAAGCAATGTATTGCCGAATATGGATGGGTATGCCAAGTATGTGGTTTTGATTTCTCAAAGGCTTACGGTGAAGAACTGGGAGCTAATTTCATAGAAGTACATCATCTGGAGCCTATCTCCAGTTATGAAGAAGAACATTCCGTTGATCCCATAAAAGACCTGGTTCCATTATGCTCGAACTGCCATTCGATGATACATCAAGGCAAGGAGGGGCCTCTGTCTTTGAAAAAGATGAGAGAGATTTACCAAGGCATTAGATGGGAAATACCTAAACTGAAAGCAGATGAATAACGAATTGTTACATAAGATAAACGCCATCAGTACCGCAGAACCCTACGTTTGGAGATTACGGCTGTCTGAAGCTGAGTTCAAGGAATTGGAGTCGGCTGTTACTGCTGTTAACAGGGATTCATTGCTCACTGAAGAATGGGCAAAGGCTGTTATCGTGTACATGGCAGAATGGTATAAGCGTAGATATAGGGCTGGATTAAACCACGATGCTTTGAATTTAAGCAGTACGGAGTTAGAATCAGTCTGGAAGTCAGCAGGCTTTAGTATCAAGAGATTGGTATATCGTGATACTGCTGGCAACCGACGCTGGCAATACTCTACCTACGTATTAGGAGGATTAGCCATTCGCCATGAGCTTGGGCGTAATGATAAGCGGAAGTTTCTGAAGGCTATCTGTAGATTATACCATCACGAGAACTATACAATTGAAAATCTCGATGATGAAGCACGTGCTATCAGTTTCCGTGAAAGCATCCAAAGAGAACATAGTCTGTACTACTATCTAAAGGAAATACTGAATGGGAATCTGCCCTTTAGCGAGGAAGACCTGAAGGATGCTTCTTCTGAGGTAAATAGGTTTATCTTTGAGGTAAAGACTGCCAATGACGAGGTATTGAGGAAGAAATTCCGTCTCGAATGGATTGTTACAAACATACCAAACAATCCAGTTCTTGGCAGGAAGTTGCGTCTCTGGCTAAAACCAGAGGAAGTCAATGAAGGACTCCATCAATATCTCCGTTTTGACCGAGTCCATCTTTGGGGTGTAAAAGAGCCTGAGGCTGTGAAAGAGTTGAAAATAGGTATTCAATTCTATCGAGGTGAGCAAATCCTTAATACAATTGACTGGGAGCATCCTCTCATCAACTACCTGAACACTGGAGATTCCAACACAGGCTTTGTCTCTGTTGGTGTAGCTGAATATGCGACCTGTCACTTCCTACCCTCACGAGCATTCACAAAACTGAGTATTATTGCGAAGGACAATGAGGGAAACGAATATATAGCACAAGAAGAAGAATGCAACGAATACATGCAGTTGTGGCGAATTGCCCCAGGTGACTATCTGTGGTCAAGTACGCAGTCTGCACAGCATGAAACGGCATTAGTCTTTACGGATCCTTGGCAGATTAAGCTCGAATCGCTTAGTGAAATTGTGGAATCCAAGCCTTTTAAGGATAAGCAATATGGACTGACAAGCCCCTGGTATTTCTATAATATATATGATAGTGCCACTATTTCAAATGGCAAGCAGTCCTTCACTTTCTATAACAGACAGGGATATTGCAAGATTTCAACACATTTGTATAATGAGACCATCAAGTATATCAATGGAGGCTACATCAACTATTTCACCGAAGATGAATATGGGGATATGCAACCCCAGCTTCTGCCACTGATATTCAGGAAAGAAGATGTGGTTGTTCGCCACTTCAATACTAAGGATGACATCCTGAATGCTCAGCCAGACACAGATGTAGAAGCAGAGTTGATAGAGTTTAAGGATGGCGGCTTCTACAAACCATGGACAGAATCTGACACCCCATCATACGGACAAAACGCATTGCGTGTTACCGTTAAGGGTCGTCAAGAACTTCTTGAAGTATGCTATCTCCCCAGTATCACCGTTGAACAGCCAATCGTCAGAGACTTTGAATCTGCATGTATTAGATACAAGAAGTTCAAAGGTGACATGACAACCAATGATGAATGCTATCAGGATGAGATCGTGTTCAACAAACAGCCTCTGGATCCAACAGTCACTATTAAAGTAGGAAATAGAACTTGCTATGGAGAAATAGATGTCTGGAGGCCAACTTTACATAAAGAGGTAATGATGGACAATACTATCATCAGATACTTGAAGGATGGTGAAGAACTCAATCTTCCATATATCTACAAGAGAAGAGTTAGTATCAATGACTTCAGTCGTGACGGTTACAGGAATTATAAATGTGCCAATTTGAGAAGTATCTATTCACAAGACTTCATCAATATCGCAGGTAATCCCAGTGTCGGGATGGCAGCTCTATCTGCATGGGAAAAAGGCAATAGATATGGTGCTACTCTGCTTGATCCATTGGCACCTCCCTTCCTGTTCGTGAATTTTGGAAAAGATAAGATAGATATACCTGACAGTACCATCCCTATGCTGTTCTGGAACTACAACAAAGATATCACGCCCAAACTAGTAAGTATCGACTATGCAGAAACTGGTGAATGGGGCATAATCTTCCAGGATCTTAGCGAGAATCAGAACCTTGATTGCTATTATCCTGCCATGAACGATGATGACCTTTGGGAATGGGATGAAGCATCAACTTCTATTGAGAAGTGTTTTGAGATAGCCACGACCTACGGAATTTACTATTTCGAAATGATGCCATTACGAGAACTCAGTCAGAGCGACTATGTGGGTAGTCTCTATCGTCCTTTGGTTGAAGCAAGAAATGGCTTTATTACTGAAGAAGACCGAGAAGGACTCCGACGCTTTAGCGAAGAATTCGGTTTTGACTGGAAAGACCTAAATATCAATATTGACAACGAATAAATATCAAGATATGAACTTTTCTGAATTGTATAAGAACAACAGGACAGCCGTGGTAAATGCCATGCAGTCTATGTGGTGCGGAGAGGCGAATAATGAGAGTCAGGAGGCATACTTTGCGCAGATGAACAAACTTATCAGTGAGTTGTTCGCTCCCAAAGATGCCATACCTGTGGTTCAATGTATGAACTCTTATAAGCCAGTATTCTCAGTAACGCCAACCGAAGCAGAAAGACTTGTCGGGAACCTATGGAAGAAAACCCTCCCCAAGGATAAATACTATGCTCCCTATGAGCATCAATATCAGTCATGGAAGACGCTTCTATGTGACAAGGCTGAAGATAACAAGCCTAAATCCATTGTTGTTACGACAGGTACAGGTTCAGGAAAGACAGAATGTTTCATGCTGCCTTTGGTTCACGATCTTGAAGAGTACAAGTTGCCACAAGGAGATGTGAGACGCACACTTTTCTCTGATACGGACTCTATGTTTAATCCTAACCAGATTCAGGCAATTTTCCTCTACCCACTAAATGCCCTGATGGAAGACCAGAAAGAACGTCTGGAGCAGTTGTTAGCTGATACGAACCTGACTTATACTGTATATAATGGTGACCTTCCAGAGGATGAGCCACGAAATACAGATAAGAGCGATGAAGCGGTACGCATACGAAGAAGAATTGAGCTTATCACTGGTGGTAAATATGTAGAGATACCACCAGATCCAACAAAAGGAGAGACACTTACGACATTTGAACTTAAAGACAAGAAGTTCAAGAAGATGCTTTACACACGTAAGCAAGTTAGAAAGTATCCTCCCAACATTATGCTTACCAATCCAACCATGTTGGAGTATATCCTTCTCCGTGGTGCAGATGCCGCGTTAATTAACAAAGAGGCCAAAAGCTTGCGTTGGGTGGCCATTGATGAGACCCACACCTACACAGGTGCAGGAGCAGCTGAACTTGCCATGCTTCTACGACGTGTCTTGCTGGCTTTCAATGTGGATGCAACAGATGTACGTTTTGCCACATCATCTGCAACCTTTGGTAATGCCAAAACGCCAGAGGAGAAAAAAGCTGAGGAAGATAAGCTGAAGGCTTTCATTGCCGGCATAACAGGATTGAGAAAGTCTCAGGTTGAAGTCATTGATGGTAAACGTATAGGAGAAAACTGTATTCCTGAAGGTGAGGATAAAGAACGCTGGCAGACCATCTTCAATTCCGATTTCATTGAATTGAACAAGTTATATCCAGGCGAACAATCCGTTGAAGAAAAGCTTCAGCTGCTTGATGACATGTGTGAACGTGAAGAGATTCGCTACAGGGAGGCCGGGAAACAGACCCCGGACATGAAACTGAAAGTACACTACTTCTATCGGGTTCCCAACAATGGGCTTTTTGTTCATTTGGATGAACATCAGAACGGGGCTTTCAAGATATATACAGAGAACCAGCTAAATGGCAATCAAGGAGAAGGAGCCACCCCACTCTTGGAGTTAAGCCGCTGTAAGCACTGTGGTGAGTATGTCGCCTTGGGACTTGTCAATACGAAGGAATGGACGTATCAGCCACTTGTTACAGATGACAGCGACATGTTTGATCTCCCAGATGACAATGATGACGATTCTGAAATCAAGTATTTCATTTTCGGTCTCTCTAAGGATCCTAACCAAAGAGGAGATAACAATGTAAAGCTCCGAATTAATAAAAGCAAGCTTGAAACAGTCAAGCCAGGCGAATTACGTCCTGGCGAATGGCATCTTGTCGGAAACACCCAATGCTGCTGCCCTTATTGCAATACAAAACAGGCTAAGCGTCACGAGACTGAGAAGGATGTGGAAGGTGATGCTATCGGTAATATGGATGATAACAGACTACAGAAATTCCGTTTGTCAGCGGAGTTTATCTCTAGGATGATGGCTCCATCCATTCTCGACCAGTTGGATAAGCACGACCTTGGAGGTGAGGACAAGATAGTTCTGCACGATGGTCAGCAATTTATCAGCTTTGTCGATAGCCGTCAAGCTGCAGCAAAAGCAACGTTAAAGCAGAACCTCGAACAAGAAAGGATGTGGTTCTATACCATCATCTATCATGAGTTATGTAGGAGAGCTGCAGAAGCATCGAAATATGAAGCAGAAGCAGCCCGTTTAAAGAAAATCCGTGATTCCTATGATGATGATTCTGATGAATGGGAAGAAGCCCATAAAGCATGGAAGAAAGTACGCGCAAAATTAAATAAGCATATCACATGGATGGAGATTGCCGACATAATCTCCAAAGACAAATACTGCCCTGTATTCTGCTCACTGTTTATCAAACGCTCAGGAGATAGTGAGGAATTAGACAAGGATGGCAACATTCCACAGGAAATTATAGACCGATATGTGCAGAGCATCATGGTCATGTATCTCGCCAATCGTCCTTCTTCAGCGGCTGCTCCAGAAACATTAGGACTGTTCCATACCTGCTATCCTCAGTTGAAGAGCATTCAGCTTCCTCCGGAGGTAGAGAGGTTCAATGAGCTGATGGACAACCCTGCCAATGGTATTGACAAGAACGACTGGAGGGACCTCATTCAGGTGTTTATGGACTATACCGTTCGAAGCAACCAGTCTGTCTTCCTTAGAATACCAGGCAATAATGATATTGACATATTCAGATGTGTCCGTTTTGCAACAGAGAAACCCCGTCGTCGTCCTGTCACCAAGCCAAAGCTCGAACAAGGGAGAATTTCAAATTCCCGTATTGTCAGGTACCTATGTGGATTGATCATGCGCGATGACAGTACGATGACTCTCAAAGATGCCCAGACAAACTGCTTTCCAGAAATAGAAGGTGTTGTTAATGCATTTTGGGACACACTCAACGACCCCAATAACAAATTGCTTGAAGATTCTGTTTCTCTTGATGAGACAGGTGCATGGCATACAGATCGTGATGATGCTTGCCGTTTTAACCTTGTGAATCTCAGTTTCCAGCTCTACGAA
>Ga0310697_10005429_pt1 | contig 12308 bp, 9 predicted proteins | sample 172DNAGHGlowgp2_FD_203883 | JGI IMG/M metagenome (GOLD analysis project Ga0310697, IMG submission 203883) | Sheep rumen microbial communities from Palmerston North, Manawatu-Wanganui, New Zealand - 1728 DNA GHGlow gp2 (v2) (version 2) | ecosystem: Host-associated > Mammals > Digestive system >... | reverse complement strand
CCGACGACGCCTGCAGCCTTGATACGGTTGACAATCTCCTCAGGGGTGAGTTCCGGATGAGCCTCAACTGTCTCCAGTTTGTCAGAGCGGTCGATGGTCTCTTCCCACTCATCGCCTTCAACATTAATGATTATCACGGGCTTGCGATAGCCTGTAGCATCAATGGCGGTATCAATCTTGAATACCGTACCACTGACAGACGAGAAAATAGGCGCAGACACGAAACCGCCAGCTTCGGCAATCATCGTACCAACCTTCACCTTGTCGCCCTTGGCAACTACTGGCTTTGCAGGAGCTCCGATATGCTGGCTCAAGGGGAAGATAGCCTGCTTGGGCAGGGCAGCCACCTTTGTGACGGCATCATGGGTAAGCTTGTTCTCCTCAGGGTGGACACCACCTATGCGAAATGTTCTTATATTCATAATGGTTACCTCCTTTTCTTATTTGATGGAAATACTTGAGTCGGTATCGAGAATCGAACCTCGAGAAGACTTCGGAGCCTCGGCTGGTTTTTCAGCAGGAATAGGCTTCTCAGCAGGAACAGGCTTCTCAACGGGGACTGGCTTTTCAACGGGAGCCGGCTTGGGAGCTGCGGCTTCCTTGGGCTTCGGAGCAGGCGGCGGTGTAGGGAAGTTTACATCGAGAATGGCATGCTTGGGACATACGGTGACGCACTTACGGCACAGACGACATTTGTTGAAGTCGATATATGCCACATTGTTTTCAACAGTGATGGCACCGAAGGGGCACTCCTTCTCGCACTTCCCGCATCCGATACAACTCACGCTACAAGCCTTCATGGCTACAGGACCTTTGTCCTTGTTAACGCATGAAACAAAGACTCTCCTGCCCTTCGGACCCTTCTTACGAAGCTCGATGATGTTGCGAGGACAAGCCTTCACACAGGCACCGCAAGAAGTACACTTGTCTTCATCAACCTCAGGAATACCAGTCTCTGGGTTTACCTTAATGGCATCGAACTGGCAGGCCGCCTCGCAATCGCCACAGCCTAAGCAACCAAAGCCACAGGCCGTCTCACCTGCACCACAGGCATGCATAGCTGAGCAGGTACGGAGACCTGAATACTCGGCAATGCGAGGACGATGCTCGCATGTACCATTACATCTCACTACGGCCACCATAGGCTCAGAGTTGGCTATTGCCATCCCAAGCAGATCGGCCACCTTTCCCATGGTCTCGGCTCCACCCACAGGACACATCAGTCCGTCAAGGCTTCCAGCATCGGCCCCTTTCACGAGGGCATCGGCCATACCGCTACATCCTGGGAATCCGCATCCACCGCAGTTCGCACCAGGGAGCAGCTCGCCCACCTGTGCAATGCGTGGATCTTCATACACAGCGAACTTTTTGGAGGCGGCAAACAGCACGACAGCGGCTATCAGACCGATGGCTCCAAGTACAATCACTGCAATCAAGATGAAATTCATAAATGCTTAATTGTTTTAGTAAATATTTAATGATTATTCTAAACTAAACGAGAGTTTCTGCCCGATGCGGTCGCGACAGAGGTAGAGTACAAGGTAATAAGGCACCAGTGCCAGCAGGGCGCAAAGAGCAGCCAGTCCCTCATCGTGAAAAAGGTACAGGGATGCTATGAGCACACCCACAAGTATCAGGAACGGCCAGCCAAAGCCCAACAGTAGAGCCCGTCCGGCAACATCCTTCGAGGCGCATACCACAACCTCCTGACCTGGCTTATACTGTGCTGAGTCACTGCAGCGCACCTCCACGATTTTCTCCTTCGATTCCGATGCATGACAATACCCAGCCACCTTACAGGCAGCACAAGCAGAAATCTGGAGAATACGCACTTTGACGCATCCGCCGGACACTGATTCAACGATTCCCGAATGACTTATTTTTGTATGCACCTTGCAAAGGTACAAAAAATATGGCTATCTTCGGTTATTTATTAAGTAAATTTTCAAAAAAGAGCCGTAAACGTTTGCAATCTTCACCCTACTCTTCCTCGCTGGAAGTCAGTACGAACTTACGGGATGCACCGACATGATACACTTCATTAAGGTGAGTCTGGTAGCCCTCCTTGGCATAGTCCATCAAACGAATCTCGTAATCGCTGGTGATGGAGAAGAACTGCAGGAACTCTTCTTCATCGACCTCCGTATACTCTTCGGGATCACGCTGATCAACGGAAAAGAGACAGAGCTTGTCAACAGGAAAGAAGTCATCATTGAGTGAATAGAGCCAAAGCGAATACTCGTTGTCAATCTCGTCTGCGGCAATGATGACAAGCTTTGCACCGATGGATTCCGGCAGTGCAATGGCTTTGGGATGACGGCACTCTACGAGATTCAGATAGGCGACAATGTCATTACTGACAGGTTTATAGGACGGAAGCAAACGGACATAGTCCTCGTTGTAGCTGATTGGCAAGGGCTGTATCTCCAGACTGTCATAGAAGAGTTTCAACGGATTGTCTGCCGAGTTAAGATCAACCCCTTGCAAGGCCAGTTTCTCCTTCACGTCCAAGGCTTTAACGCTATCGATTTTGTGCTGTAGTTCATCTGGCGACATTTTCTTGCCACCACAAGCCGCCAGCAACAAAACGGCTGTCATCAGTCCGATAACCTGTCTCATGCTACGCAGTACATTAAAGTGATAACTTCTTCTTCACAACCTTGCTTTCGTTCTGCAGACGGTCAAGGGCCGTGATGGCATAGACCCACTTCTCCTTGCCATTCCCATAAGGCAATTTATAGAAGGTCTTGTCGGTGATTGCCACAATCTTCGAAGGATCCTCCAAATTCAACTTCTCACCCTTGCGGAAACGGTAGACAACATACTTGACAGCCTTGTCGTTCCATGACTCCCCCTTGGGAGCCATCCAGAAAAGGATATAACCGTCTTCGGTCCAAAAAGCCTTCACCTTGCGAACTTTCTTCGGAGCCTTTCCATCGATAAAAGGCATCGACGGCTGAAGGGCAGGATATTTCCAATAGACATTGCGAAGGTTAGTCCCATAATTGCCAACATTGTCGACAGCGGCCTTGGCGTACCAAAGCACAGTACCAGAGACATTCGGCATCTGACGGTGCAACGCCATCTTCGCTGCCTGCTGGTGGGACTGAGGATTATTCCTGTCAGCAGCCTTGACTGTTCGTTCCACGTCTTCTCCGATAATCAGCGGACGGGCCGATGCATACTGGTTCCACCATTTGATAAGAGTATCGTAGTCGGCAGCCTTATGACCGATTTCCCAATATATCTGCGGGACACAATAGTCGAGCCAACCATTATTCACCCACATCAGCACATCAGCATAGAGGTCGTCATAGTTCTGTGTACCATTGGTGTTGCTGCCCATATACGAGGTCTTTCTGTTACGATAGATACCAAAGGGTGAGATACCAACCTTTACCCACGGTTTCGTTTCATGGACAGTCTTATAGACCTGCTCTATAAACAGGTTGACATTATAGCGCCGCCAGTCTCCATGGTCTTTGATTCCATTGGGATGATCCAAGAAAAGCTCGTCGTCAGGAATGGTCTCTCCCTTGACAGGATAGGGATAGAAATAATCATCCATGTGCAGTCCGTCTACATCATAGCGGCTGACAATATCCTTGACCACCTGGCAGATGTAGTCACGGTTCTCAGGAATACCTGGATTTAAAATGAACTGTCCGTCATAGGCAAAACAATTCAAAGGCTTGAGTGCAACGATGTGGTTGGCTGCCAGTTGACGCGTACCCTTTGTCTTAGCACGATAAGGATTAATCCAGGCATGCAACTCCATACCTCGTTTATGGCACTCGGTAATCATCCATTGCAGCGGATCCCAATAAGGTTTGGGAGCTACGCCTTGCTGTCCTGTGAGAAAGCGGCTCCAAGGTTCCAACTTGCTTTCATAAAGGGCATCACACTCAGGACGCACCTGGAAAATAATCACGTTAACGCCGTCTTTCTGCAACTCGTCGAGCTGATAGGTCAGCGTACTCTGCATCTTCTGCTTGCCCAATCCTTGGAACTGTCCGTTGACACACTGTATCCAGGCACCACGCATCTCCCGTTTTTGGGCGGTTGCCACAATGGCCATCACACAGGCCACGATCAATAAAAGGGTTTTCTTCATATCGTTAATCAAACAATTTCAGTTTATGTTTTCTTGCTTCTTCCAACGACGACAGTTTTTCCTGTGTCTGCCGATAGTCGTTGCGCAGATGTTCATATTTCTCAGCCAACTCGTGCTCCACCTGTTGCTCGTCACTCATCAGACGTGATGCCACAAGGGCATTCTGTGAAGCATCCTTCATCCACACCACAGGACCGGCATAGACAGGAGCGATTTTCAGGGCCACATGGAGCTCACTCGTCGTTGCGCCGCCAATCATAATGGGAATGTCCATCCCGGCACGCTGAAGTTCTTTAGCCACATTGACCATCTCCTCCAAACTGGGAGTTATTAGTCCGCTAAGCCCAATCATATCCACGTGCTCTTCCTGTGCTCTACGCACGATTTGTTCGGCAGGCACCATGACACCCATATCAATGACCTCAAAACCATTGCACGACATGATGACTCCCACAATATTCTTGCCGATATCGTGAACATCACCCTTAACAGTAGCGAGAAGTACCTTACCCGACTTGCCTGAAGCACCTTGTTTCCCTGCCTCGATATACGGCTGTAGGATGGTCACGGCCTGCTTCATCGTACGTGCGGTCTTTACCACCTGCGGGAGGAACATCTTGCCCTCGCCAAACAATCGTCCTACAATGTTCATGCCGTTCATGAGAGGTCCTTCGATGATATCCACGGCACGATGGTAACTCTCAAGGGCTTCCTTTAGGTCTGCCTCCAGATGGTCTCCAATGCCTTTGACAAGAGCCTGCGAAAGACGTTCTTCGACTGTTGTTTGAGGAGTGTGGAGTGTGGAGTTAAGTGCGAGATTACTTGAAAGGGAACCATCTGCCGCAGGAGTATTCTCGTTCCTCACTTCTCCCTCCTCACTCCTCGACAGACGGTCTGCCAATTGTATCAAACGGTCTGAAGCGTCCTTCCGTCTGTAAAGGATGACATCCTCGATGACATCAAGTTGTTCTTGCGGGATATCATTATAAGTCACTTTAGATGAAGGATTTACAATGCCGAAGTCCATGCCTTTCTGTATAGCATGATAGAGGAATACGGCATGCATGGCCTCACGGATATAGTTATTGCCTCTAAAAGAGAAGGAGAGATTACTCACGCCGCCGCTGACATGGGCACCGGGCAGGTGTGTACGTATCCATTCTGTGGCGCGGATGAAATCAGCTGCATAGGCATCATGCTCATCCATTCCCGTCGCTACTGCGAGGACATTCGGATCGAAGATGATGTCTAAAGGGTTCATACCCACCTCTTCAATCAGAATGCGATAAGCCCGTTCCGCTATCTCTATACGCCGCTCAAAGGTCGTGGCCTGTCCCTGTTCGTCAAAGCACATCACAACTACAGAAGCTCCGAAACGCATTACATCGCGTGCATGACTGACGAAAATATCCTTACCTTCCTTTAGGGAGATTGAGTTGACAATGGCTTTACCTTGCACACACTTCAGACCGGCAATGATAGTCTCCCAATCAGAAGAGTCGATCATGACGGGAACACGTGCAATGTCAGGCTCTGCTGAAATAAGGTTGAGAAAGTTCACCATTTCAGTCTTGGCATCGAGCAGGCCGTCATCCATGTTTATATCGATAACCAGGGCACCATCAGCCACCTGTTTACGGGCGATACCTAGTGCCTCGTCGTACTTTTTTTCATTGATCAACCGTAGGAACTTGCGAGAACCAGCCACATTGCAACGCTCTCCGACATTGACAAAAATCGAAGTATGTGGATGATGAGATGTAGAATGAGATGTGTATTCTCCTATTTCGAGCAGTTCTAAGCCAGAGAGCCACATTTCCTGAGGTTTCGGAGCACAAACATGAGGCTTTTTCCAACCTTCACTTTTCCTCACGCCACCCTCCTCACTCCTCACTCCACGAACCAGTGGAGCATAAAGCCTAATGAACTCATCAGTAGTACCACAACAGCCGCCTATGATATTCACTAGACCTTCGTCTACGAGTTCCCCCATCTTCATCGCCATGCTCTCAGGTGTCTCGTCGTAGAGGCCTAAAGCATTGGGAAGTCCGGCATTCGGATAGCAACTGATATAATAGGGGGCTTTACGGGCTAAAGTCTGCAGATATGGTTTCATCTGGTCGGCACCAAACGAGCAGTTCAGCCCCACTGAGAAGATGGGATAAGTGCTCATGCTAGCAAGGAATGCCTCGAGCGTCTGACCGCTGAGAGTACGCCCTGCCAGGTCACTGATAGTCACTGAGAGCATGATGGGCAGTTCCTGTCCCCGCCTTTTCATCACCTGCAGGGCGGCATCAACGGCGCACTTTGCGTTCAGCGTGTCGAAGATAGTCTCTATGAGCAAGGCATCTACCCCACCCTCCATCAGTCCGTCAACCTGCTCGGCATAGGCAGAAAGAAGTTCTTCGTAAGTAATTTCACGAATGGCAGGATTGCTCACATCAGGCGACATGGAAAGTGTCTTGTTAGTAGGTCCGATGGAACCAGCCACAAAACGCGGTTTCTCTTCGGTGGCATAGGCATCAGCTGTTCTTCTGGCGATGCGTGCTCCCTCAAAAGCCATCATTCTGGCTTGATCCTCCAGACAGTAGTCAGCTTGCGAAATGCGCTGGCTGCTAAACGTGTTGGTGGTAATGATGTCGGCGCCAGCCTCCAAGTATCTACGGTGGATATCCTCGATAATCTCAGGGTGGCTCAGGTTCAGTTCGTCGGTATTGCCTACTTTGCCCATCACAGCCCCGACCATCGTACCCATCGCTCCGTCGAGAATCAGAATCCGTTCTTTTATGATATCGTTAAGTCCTTTCACGAAAAAACTATGAACTACTTATAAACTTTCATTGCCCTGTCCATCTCGCGGCGGTCTTCTTTCTCTTTCATTGTCTGACGCTTGTCAAACTCTTTTTTACCCTTGCAGAGGGCGATATCCATCTTCGCCCGTCCCTTGTCGTCGATAAACACCAACAGGGGCACGATAGTATAACCCGTCTGTTTCGTCGCGCTGGCCAACTGACGTATCTCACGCTTCGTGAGCAGCAGCTTGCGGTCGCGCTTCATTTCATGGTTATTGTATGAACCATAGAAATAAGGACTAATACTCATGCCCTTAACCCAAAGTTCACCGTTGACGACCAGACAATAAGTATCCACCAGGCTGGCCTTACCTAGACGGATACTCTTGATTTCCGTACCCGTCAACACGATGCCTGCTGTGAAGGTCTCTATGAAGAAGTACTCAAACGAGGCCTTCTTGTTCTTTATCTGTACGGGACTCTTTTTCCTAAGTTGTTCTTCGGTCTTGTTCATCTAATGGTTGCAAAGTTCTCTAGGTGTTCGTCTACATAGTGGGCGATATCAGCCGTCCACTCCTCTTCATTCTCTACAAAAGTGTCATCAAGGTCGTCAAACTCAGGCAACTGCTCGAAGAGTGCCATGAATTCGTCCTCTGTCAGATCCTTCTCAATCTTTTGCCGATGCTTGAGCCACAGTGTGTGACCTTCATAGATCAGCTTAGACAGCCCTTGGAGTCCCCACAACTTGACAGCCTTGGCAAAAGGGTTCTTGAAGATGAAGGTGCCATAGCCATTATGGATTAACTGTACAAAGCCGCCATCCATCACCTCCTGATGCAGAATATCCCAAGCAAGGAGTGTCGTTTGGTCAGCATTAAGTTCCTGCATCGTCTCTGCCGTCAGTACTCCACCAATACTCTCGTAGGTGGCCTTCACAAACACGCCAAGAAAGGCATCCATACCCTCCTCAGCTGCCTGCCGCAGGTCAGCATCCTTCACGATTACTTCTTTCATCTTTATCTTATTTCTTTTGATTCCAACTCATACACTCCCGTAGGCATCTGCCTGCGCAACACTTCCAGTTTCAAGTCCTTCCCCGGCACTATGCCATAGCTTCGCAGCACAGCCTCTACAGTCTTACGAGCCAATTCCGGATGATTGTTCTCTTCGCTAAGATGGCAGAGCCACACTTGGCGCAGATGCTCCGACATATTCTCTGCAATGGCATGCCCGCAGTCTGTATTCGACAGATGGCCATTATGGCTGAGGATGCGCTTCTTGAGATACTCCGGATAGGGACCACTCTTAACCATCTCTACGTCGTGGTTGGCCTCGATTACCAGGTAATTGGCATGTGCGATAATGTCTTTCATCTCATCGGTCACCGACCCAGCATCGGTGATGATCACGAAATCAACGCCCTCAACCTGTATCTCGAAACCCACGTTCTCGCTGGCGTCGTGAGGCACTGCGAAGGGACAAACCGTGAATTCGCCTATGGTCACCGTTTCGCCTACCTTCAGCAGTTTCTTCATGCTATCGGCCACCTTGCGCTTGGTGCAGTAGTTAACGTCTATACCCTGATGCACGCGCTTCGTGGCATAGACTGGCACCCGATAGTCACCACTGAACGAGCCAACAGACTTGATGTGGTCGGCGTGGTCGTGGGTTATAAGCAGATTTCTCACCGTCTGGAGCGAGATGCCATAGTCCTTGCAATATTTCTTCAGGGTGCGTATGCCTACACCTATATCTATCATCAGTCCGTCAGTGGCAGTAGCGAGATAATAGCAATTACCGCTGCTACCGCTTCCAAACGACACAAATTTTAACATATCTTTTCTATTTTCGTGCAAAGGTACTACAAAAAGTGAAGAGTGAAGAGTGAAGAGTGAAGAATTTGCTGCCGCCTTGTTGTTTTTTAACTATTCTTCTTTAATTCATTTATGAAATTCTTAAAATTCATGGCTCAGAATGGCAGTCCTACGGCAAAATGAAATGCCAGATCCCTGCTCAGTTTGGGATGGATCAGCGGATAGTGGGTGTCATCGTCCTCATAGGCAGGGTTGACAGCCTTCATGCCCAGGTCGAAACGCAAGATGAAATAGTCAAAGTTCAGTCTAAGTCCCAGACCGTAGCCTACAGCCATGTCATCGAGCAGTCTCGACAACTTCAGTTGGCCCCCTTCCTGTTCGGGATAATAACGGAGAGTCCAGATATTGCCCGCATCGAGGAACAGGGCGCCATTGAATTTCCAAAACAGGTGCGAGCGATACTCCAGATTCAAGTCTAGTTTCATGTCGCCCGTCTGCGTAATGAAGTTAATCCTTCCGTCCTTATCTTTGTAACTTCCCGGTCCCAGACTCCTTACGCTCCAACCTCTCACACTGTTGGCACCGCCAGCAAAATAGCGCTTCTCAAAAGGCAGCACCCTACTATTGCCATAAGGATAGGCCACACCGAGCCCCACATGGAACACCAGCTGACTGTTGTCACCTTCATACAACCGATGGATAAAGTCCACGTCGGCTTTTACGTACTGGGCAAAAGCGATGTTAAACACCACAGACTGCCCGAGACTGTTCTGCGATGTGTCGAAGGTATGAGCATAGAAGTCCAGCAGGTTGCCTGCTGTCTCTAGGTTCGTCTTGAGCGCTGTGCGGCCGTTGTTATAGGCATAGCCGAAACCTATCTTCATGATGAGCAGGTCTTCATAGTTATAGCTCAAGATGGCATTCGAGTTGGAGGTATTGTCAAGATACTCTTCGCGGAAGGTCTGACTGATCCAAGGCATGAACACGTAGTTCAGATCTATCAAATCCATGCGATAGCTGTGGAAGCTGTTCTGCGGCTTCCATTGGTAGTGCCAGCCTGCTGAGAGCACGCGTCGGAGAAATTCCGGACGGTCCTGGGAGTCGTAGAGCAGCGACACCTCACTACTGGCAATGATACCTCGCCTGAAATCGGAACTCAGGAAGGGTACGATGAATCTCGGAAATGACAATCGTCCTTCAAGGCTGTATTCAAAGAAGTCCTGATTGCTGTAGCCTTCCAGTCCGCGGATGGCCTCATAAGCGCCTCTCAGCTGCACGCTCAGCATTTCAGAGCCTTTGAAGAGGTTCCGGTTCTGATAGGTCAGCGAGGCTGCAGCACCGAGGTCTCCGGCGGTATTGGTGCCCTCCGGCTGGAAGCTGATGGTCGAGGGCTTGTTGGTCTGTATCTGGATGGTTGCATCGAGTAGTGTGGTGTCAGGCACCTGCTCATAGCTGATGTTTGTGTACTTCACCGCACTCAGCCGACCGAAGTGGTTGTAGGTATTCTGCAGGTCGGCAGCCGAGTAGTATTCTCTTTCTCTGATAAACGTATTCTCCCTTAGCACATGATCACGAAGGTGGATGGTCGTATCGCCCACATTACCGCTCTGATAGATCACGTCTCTCACCGTATAGCGATTGTGCAGGCTACTACTATCCTCAGAGGTACGGCGATAGGCTTGCAATACCAGCGAGAGGTCCACACTGTGTTCACGAGGATTCTTCCTGGCACGGTAGCTGATGAACTCCTTGTGGAACCTGAAGTAGCCCCGGTTCTGCAGGTAAGACGTGATCTGACTTCGCTCTGTATTGAGTGCATCGGCGCTGAATTGCATGCCATTGCGCAGCGTACTTTCCCGTCTCGACAGGATGTCGGCGATGACAGAGTCGCGGATGTCGGTCTCATAGTGGCTGATGGTATAGGCTGGCCCCGGACGAAGGACGTAGATGGCACTCACCTTCCGTTTGTGCTTGTCGAGATACATCGATACTTCGGCGTCCAAGTAGCCTTTGTTCTCAAGCGCCTGCTTCAGATCTTCGCAACTGAACCGCGCCAATAGTGTATCATACACCACCGGAGCCTCTCCCAAAGAGCGCAGTATGCGGTTCACTCCCGAACTGTCGGTTCCGGCAAGACAATAGATGCCAAGCGGCACCTTGAACGTAGAGAGCCACCGGCTGTTAGACTTCTGGCGCACGTATTCCTTCATCGCCGTGGTGTTTATGTCCTTGTACTTACCATCGGTCACTACGCGCACCTTGTTCAACATGTATGTGTTTTCTGGCAGATGCCTACTGGCCGAGCAACCACACAGCAGCACTACGCCTGCTGCGAGAGCCAAACCATGTGAAAAAAGCGTCTTCTTCATCTGCCTTTACAATAATCATGTGCAAAATTACACAATTTACCGCATATTGCACAGGTTATCCTTGGTTTTTTTATTTCTTTTCCTTGTTATCTGCTTCATTTATGGCTTTTTTGTGTACCTTTGCAGTGAAAATCAGCATAAACAGTTGCTTATGATCAGTAAGAATCAGATCAAGTATGTCCATCAGCTGGAACAGAAGAAGTTCCGCCGCAGCGAGCACCTCTTCGTAGCCGAGGGAACGAAGGTGGTTGGCGATCTTCTCGACCATTTCAGGCCCCACTCCCTCTATGCCACAGCTGAATGGTTCGCAAATAACAATTCGGCCATCAGTTCTCATGCATCAAGTATCTATGAGGTCACCGACGACGAGCTCCGACGCCTCAGCTTCCAGCAGCACCCCCAGCAAGTGCTTGCCCTCTTTCCCATCCCAGAGAACCCCACGGGCACCTCTGCCCTACTTCAAGACCCTAAAGGTTTGTTCCTCGCCCTCGACGGCATACAAGACCCGGGCAACTTGGGTACCATCATTCGCATTGCCGACTGGTTTGGCATCACCACCATCTTCTGCAGCGACGATACAGCCGATGCATGGAATCCGAAGGTGGTGCAGGCCACGATGGGCAGTATCGCGCGTGTGAACATTATATATATAAATCTGCAACAATTCATTGACACCCTGCCACCCGACTATCCCGTCTACGGAACCCTGCTCGACGGTGACAACATCTACACCCAGCCACTCTCGTCTCATGGACTGATTGTCATGGGCAACGAGGGCAACGGCATTTCGCATGAGATCCGACGGCGCATAAACAACCGCTTGCTTATTCCCAGTTACCAGTCTGATGATACTGCCGAGAGTCTCAACGTAGCCATCGCCACTGCCATTACATGCGCGGAGTTCCGTAGACGAAACTTCGGGTAAAGGCCCAGCCATAATTCACATCTCCAAAAACCCTCTTTTGGACAGGAATCGACATCATTTCTGCGATTTGTCCAAAGCCGGGCTCCTTGTCCATTGCTTTTGAGAAAAAATGAAAGAAAAAGTTTGGAATGAGCCAAAAACCGTCGTAACTTTGCATCGTCAATCAGACAAAACAAGTTCTGAGCGACAAAAAAAAGAGAACTTAAAAATAAACATTTTAATATTAACAATTAAAAAATTAAAGAAAGGAAACAAAATTATGGCAAAGACTCCAGTTTCAATGACCATTGATGG
>Ga0310697_10005428_pt1 | contig 12308 bp, 10 predicted proteins | sample 172DNAGHGlowgp2_FD_203883 | JGI IMG/M metagenome (GOLD analysis project Ga0310697, IMG submission 203883) | Sheep rumen microbial communities from Palmerston North, Manawatu-Wanganui, New Zealand - 1728 DNA GHGlow gp2 (v2) (version 2) | ecosystem: Host-associated > Mammals > Digestive system >... | reverse complement strand
GCGTACCACCAACTCTATCGGCAATATTGTCACCTATGAAGAAGACACTGGACGACGCATCAGCCGTCCTGACAACTTCAACGGTAACTGGAGCACCAACGGCAGCATCTCGTTCAATATGGGTCTTGACACCCTGAACCGCTGGGACATCAGCGGCAGCATCAGCGGCAGTTACCGTCACCAGGTGAGTTATGTAAACCTAGAGCGTACGGCCACGCCCGACCGCAATATAACCCACAGCATCAATGTGAGGCCAGACCTGTCGCTCAGTTTCCGAAATAAGTGGCTCTACGTGTCAGCCAATGTCCAAGCCACTTACGCTCACACCAAGAACCGTCTGCAGGCATCACGCAACCTCTCTACCTGGAACTTCTCCTATGGCGGCAACACCGAAATCACCTTCCCATGGGAGACCAGACTCTCTACCGACTTCCACTGCTACAGCAAGCGCGGCTATAGCGACGCCACGCTCAACACCAACGAACTGCTGTGGAACGCCCAACTGTCGCACAGTTTCCTACGTGGAAAAAAACTCACTATCATGCTGCAGTGGTACGACATTCTGAATCAACAGTCGAACTTTACACGCACAATCAACGCCAACGGCTGGCGCGACCAAGAGGTGAATGCTATCACCTCATATGCCATGTTGCACGTGAGTTATCGCCTCAATGTCTTCGGAGGGCGTGGCAGCAGCGGATGGGGAGGTGGCGACCGCGAACGCGGTGATGGCAGCCGCTTCGGTGGACGCGGTGGCGGTCGTGGCGGCTTCGGTGGTGGTTTCGGCGGACGCCGCGGTGGCAACTTCTAATCTATTGGCAAACGGCTGGGACGCAAGAATCCTGAGGGCAGGCAGCAAAAAAAAGTCCGCTACAATTCTCTCGAACTATAGCGGAACAAGCCTATGTTTAACTAAAAATCCTTTTTCTCTAAAAGAAATTTTCAGTCCAACAGGACTAAAAATTTGAAAGTTTAAAAGGGTGTTTCACAACAACCTCCTGTTATCCTACAGTTGAAAACTTTCTTTTTTACCAATAACTAAAAACCTAAAACTATAAATATTACTACTAACCTAAAACAATCTCTTAATCTTTTTGACGATGCAAAGGTAGGCAATATTTTTAAAACGTAAATCAAAAATATTGGATTAAGTGTAGAAAACCCCCTTGTTCTTGACTTAAATCAAGCAGTGTGTGCGCAAACAACGAAAACAAAACTTCATTTCACGTGAATTCGGGATATGCGAAACCTCTCATGCCAAACAAAATCATATATTCTATTACGTTCGCTTCATCGAAAATTTGGATAAAATTCTCACACCCAACAAAAATAATATATTCTTTTTGCACTCGCTTCATCGGAATTTTCGTACCTTTGCCGATGCAATGAAAGTATTGATTGTAAACACGAGTGAGCGCACGGGCGGGGCTGCCGTGGCTGCAGGCCGTCTGATGGATGCGCTGAACAACCATGGAGTGAAGGCCCGTATGCTGGTCAGAGACAAAGCCACCGACAGTATCTGCGTAACCGCCCTCAATGGAAAATGGCGTCGCAAGTGGCATTTCCTGTGGGAGCGACTGGTTATTTTCTGCCATCTGCGCTTCAAGCGCGAGCATCTGTTTGAGATAGATATCGCCAATAGCGGCTTTGACATCACAAAGACACGCGAGTTTCTGGAAGCCGACATCATTCACCTGCACTGGATCAATCAAGGAATGCTGTCGCTGAATGGTATCAGGAAAATACTGAAATCAGGCAAGCCCGTGGTATGGACCATGCACGACATGTGGCCTGCCACAGCCATCTGTCACTACACCCGCAACTGCAAGCACTATCGCAGCAAATGCAACAAATGTCCGCTACTGCCGGACAGTTCGGCCCACAACTTGGCAGCAAAGATATGGCAGCGCAAGAAAAACTTGCTGCAACATGCTGACAACCTGTCGTTTGTTACATGCAGTCGCTGGCTTGAGGGCGAAGCAAAGAAGAGTGCCTTGCTCAGCACACAAAGCATTAGCAGCATACCCAACGCCATTGACACCCGCATCTACAGGCCACAGAACAAGACCGAGGCACGACAGAAGGCAGGCCTGCCCACCGAAGGGCGCATCATACTGTTCGTGTCGCAGCGCGTGACCGACGAGCGCAAAGGCATCGGCTATTTTATCGAAGCCATCGCAAAACTCGCCACGCTCTACCCCACTTTGAAAGACAACACTACGGTGGCCATTCTGGGCGGACATGCCGACGAGGTGGCCGGAAAATTGGCAATGCCTGCCCACGCATTGGGTTATGTGAGCAACGAGCAAGCCATTGTCAACATCTATAATGCCGCCGATGTGTTTGTTACGCCGTCGCTTGAAGACAATCTTCCCAATACCATCATGGAAGCACTGGCTTGCGGCGTGCCCTGCGTGGGGTTCCGCGTGGGCGGCATACCCGAGATGATTGACCATCAGAAAAACGGCTATGTGGCGGCACTCCGCGACAGCGACGACCTGGCAAACGGCATTGGCTGGATACTCTGCAAGGCCGACGGCGAAGCACTGCACCATCATGCCGTGCGAAAAGTGATGCAGAACTATGCACAAGCCAGTGTGGCCCTGCACTATACAGAGATTTATCAACAGGCCATCGCCAAAAAGCATTTCTGCCTATGAATCCTTTTGCACAAGCAGTCATTCTAACTGCCTCTACGCTGCGCATGATGCCGCACATAGCACTCTATCTGCTACATCGCCGGCAGATTGATGCCGACTTGGAGAAATATTCTAGCGACGGACGAGGTCTTGGAGCCTTCATCAAGGTGTGCACACGCCAACGCGTGTTTCGCAACCTGTTTTACTATCGTATGGGTGAATACCGCTCGGTGTTCATCAAATGGCTGCTACCACCAGAGCCCACACTTAACATCTGGTGCCCGCAGATAGGGCCAGGCTGTCATTTCGAGCACAATTATGCCACCTATCTCAATGCCGAGCGCATAGGCTCTGACTTCTACTGTCTGCAACTGGTGACGCTGGGCAATGACACACAGATGCGCCGACCCGTCATAGGCAATCATGTCAGCATCTACACGGGTGCCGTAGTGTTTGGCGGCATCACCATTGGTGACAATGTAACTATCGGGGCCAACTGCGTGATACGCAAGGATGTGCCTGCCAACTGTACGGTAGTTGGCAACCCTGCTGTTATCGTGCGTAAGGACGGCATGAAAACCCACATCGAATTATGATACGATTCACCATCATCACCATTACTTATAATGCAGAGGCTGTTGTAGAACGCACGCTGCAAAGCGTGTTGCGACAGACCTATGAGGGTGTGGAGCACCTGATTATAGACGGTGCATCGACCGACGGCACACTGGCCATGGCCCAAGCCTACAAGGAACAGAGCGATGCCTCTGGCAAGCACAAGGTCATCATACAGTCGGAACCCGACCACGGCATTTACGATGCCATGAACAAGGGACTGACACAGGTCTCCGGCGATTATATCGTCTACATGAATGCAGGCGACTTCTTCCCAGACGACAACACGCTGGAGCAGATTGTACACCGCTGCAAACTCACCGAATGCCCGTCGGAGGCCTTGCCTGGCGTGCTCTATGGCAACACCGATATTGTCGACAGCAACGGTCAGTATCTGCACCCACGCCGTCTGCAGCCGCCAGCCACACTCACATGGCGCTCGTTCCGCCACGGCATGCTAGTATGCCATCAGGCTTTCTATGCCCGTGCCGACATTGCCAAAAACCTGCAATACGACACGCGCTACAGGTATTCGGCCGATGTGGACTGGTGCATTCGCGTGATGCATGAATGTGAAAGGATGGGACTACCACTATATAATATAGGTATAGTAGTGGCCAACTATACCCAAGAAGGCGAAACGACCCGCCATCATGGCGAGTCATTGAAAGAAAGGTTCGATGTGATGCGCCGCCACTATGGTTTCTTCAGCACGGCGATGATGCATCTGTGGTTCGTCATACGGTCTCTAACAGGGCCACGGCATAGGCACTGATTCCTTCCTGCCGCCCGGTGAAGCCCAGTTTCTCGGTCGTGGTGGCCTTGATTGAGATCTGGTCTGGGTCACAGCCAATGACCTCGGCCATGCACCGCTGCATGGTGGGGATGTGTGGGTTCATCTTTGGTTTCTCGGCACAGATAGTGGCATCAATATTACCCAGTCGGTAGCCTTTCGCGGCTACAAGTTCAATGGTTTTCTTCAAGATAATCTTGCTATCCATGCCCTCTGTCTCAGCAGAGGTATCTGGAAAGTGATAACCAATGTCACGCATATTGGCAGCGCCCAAGATAGCATCGCAGATGGCGTGAATCAGCACATCGGCATCGCTATGGCCAAGGAGGCCCATTGAATGCTCTAACTTAATTCCACCCATCCACAGGTCGCGGCCCTCTACCAACTGATGGACATCATAGCCCATGCCTATTCTTATCATAGTCTTTTCGTTATGACGATGTAACGATATATCTAGTTTATTTCTTAAACAAATCCTTTATCCCGTCCATGTCGAAAGCCAAGGTAAAGCGCAAGGTCTGATCAAGCGGGTTGCTCTGAGCCGTAGAGATGACATAGCCCACATCAAGCGAGAACACATTCATGCGGAAACCGCCGCCCACGGTAAAATACTTACGGTTACCCTTCGACTCACTCTCGTGGTGATAGCCGGCACGCAGCGAGAACTGGTCATGATAGATATACTCTGCACCCACACTCCACTGCACCTCTTCCAACTCTTCCTTGAATCCGCCAGGAGCATCACTGAAACTCTTGAATACGCCTTTGATACTCGACATGTCGCTATATTCGCGCCGCACGCGGTCCTGATAGTCTGAGTTCGACTCATCCACGCCCTGCAGAGGCACGGTTGGCACCAGCAGTTTATTGGCATCGGCCGAGATGGAAAAGCGATTATAGTCGTCGACAGGCACCATTAGCGATGCGCCAATACGCAAGTTAGCAGGGATAAACTGGCTCTCATCGTCGCCATAATATGAAATCTTGCTGCCAAGATTCGTCACCGTAGCACCCAAGCCCAACTGGCACTCACGGTTGCCCAGCATCATATAATTATTATAATACATGGCTATATCGGCGGCAAAGGCCGAGGCCGGTTTGGAATCCTCACTATAGTCATAGCGCAGGTCGCTGTAGATCCAGCGCAGGCCAACACCCAGCGAAAAATTCTCGCTCAGCATTCGCGAGTAAGCCACATCAAGTGCCATCTCGTATGGTTTCACCGTCATATCGAGCGCATCGCTGGTATAGACCTCACCCAATGAGAAATAGCGTAGCGAGCCCGATAAGGCGCCATAGTCACCAATGCGGTAATAACCTGCCACATAGGCCATGTCAATATCATTAACCAGTTGGCGCAGCCAAGGCGTGTAGTTGAGCGAGATGCCTGCCCTGCTGATACAAAACGGATACTTGGCCAAATTCCAGTATTGCGAGTTCACATCAGGATCGGTGGCTGCACCTACGTCGCCCATACCAGCAGCGCGAGCATCAGGGGCTATCGTCTGCGAGATGACTGCATGTTCCACAGGATTGAACGTTGTGGTCTTGTAGTCGTCGGCCCATGTCTGCACTCCCATTACCAACAGGGCAGCAAAGGCCAGATATGTCTTTATGGTCTGTTTCATCATCTAATAAAACGGAGGTATTGCCTAATTATTGCCTAGCACTATCAATTTCTTAGCCTTTGAGGCTTTCGTGCTGCCATTGCTGCTGATGAGCATACGATAGAGATAGACACCAGTATGGAGCCTGCTACCACTGCCTATAGTTAAATCCCAATCCACCACATAGGTCTGATCGGTAGGCACGCCACTCTCGTCATGCACCCACAGTTTCCTTCCTGAGGTGTCATACACCTCAAGTATCACATCCATCTGACTGCCCGTTCTGTCGTGCGTAATAACAAACTGAGTGGAGGTGGTGGCAGGATTGCGTGTACACACTATATCCATTATCGTCGGCTGTTGCTTGGCATCAACCGTAAAGGTCAGTTCGGCCGTTGAGGAGTTGTTCAACATGTCCCAAGCCTTGAATACCAAGCGATGCTGTCCGTTGTCCAATGCCGGAATACTAAAGCCCGCAACGCCACTGCGATATTCGCCGAAGTCATATTGGAAGTAGTTGTTCAGATTATAGGTGCGCGCCATGTCGCCATCAATCGTCAGTTCCAGGTCATGGCCAATACCGTTTCCTGCCACATTTATGCCATCCTTATCTATGAGTTGTGCCACGAAATATGGCGTAGCATTCACTGTTCCACCATTTACAAACTGCTCGCTATTGAGATAGCAATAGATTGACGGGCCAACCCCATCGTTTGCCAGATCATCATTGCCGGTCAACACGAAATCGTCAAACTGTCCGTGCGCCTCCAACGTCCTATCATTATTGACGGCATAGACCTGTATCATCCCCGTATCATCAGAATAACTAATATCCTTCGGCACCATGAACGTAAACGAGAAATAACCGCCAGCCACGCTGTCACTACTGGAATAAATTATACTGGGACGGTCTTTGAACTCAATAGGTTTATCAGCCTTCTCGTCATACTTATGCCCGACAATTGTTTCCTCCACATCAAACACCGTAATGGTGGCGACGCCTCTGAAACTTTCCTGTCCAACCACATGACCGCTTATTCTGGCACTACTGCCGGCTTTCAGTCTACAGATGCCATTACCAACGGCCTGTCCGTTGACACTATCGATACTGACCGACAACGTAGGTGCTGCAAGTACCAATGCCGGGTCGCCCAGCAAAGTAAACTGCTGTTTGTTGACGAGCATCTTCACACTCTCAGCGGTGAAGGCATTCTTCGACAACCGCGCCGCCTCGCCAATAGAGTTTCGCACGCCATCGGTAGTACCCAGCACATAAGTCATGAACTTCTGGTTCATGGGGCGGTTGTAACTGGCATAGACCGTACGCGTGGTACCATAGAAGGCAATAGAACCGCCCCGTTCATTGAGCATTGCCGTCTCACCGATATTCTCTTCTTGTCCATCGAAAGGCATAATGTCACACGATGCCGTCACCCATAGGGGTAATCTTGAAGATGTGGTTTCCTTGAAGTCAGTCAAGCGAATCACTTGTTCATGCGACAGGCAATAGGCAGCACCATGCCCCGAATAGTTCATGATGAGCGCGCCATTACGCATCTGCTGTTTGATAAGTTGCGTCACATCAGGATAAGTAAACCCTGTGGATGACGAGACGCGAGTATAGGCATCCCAATAGATCTTTTTTATCTGATAAGCAGAATAGTTGTTTTTTACTGTCGCCACCACGGCCTCGGCATCATTCATATGCAAGTTGGCATCACCATCGTCGCCCATAAAGCAAAGCGCGTTCTGCCACGCACCTGCATTGACATTTGAGCAATAGGCTTCTATCTTGTCAACAAGGATTCGTGCCTCCTCCAGACTACGCGCAGGCAAGCGCCCCACAGCCACATCAATCTTATCAGACAACATATTACCCCCTTCGTCATCATCAAGCAGACCATAATAGTCATCGCTCACGTAACAGTCGGTCTCACTGAACGAGTTTTCACTTTCATAGCAAATCAGGAAATCGTCGGGTGAGCACAACTGCCAGTCACTTGAAAGCATACGGTTATCCCAAGCGCCATCGCCAAAAAGCAGCAGATAGCGCGGCTGATCAGCACTCGTCTCTGCACGGTCGTAGAGCATCTTCAGATAGCGTCTGTAGGCATTTGCATCGGGCGTTCCACTTGAAAACTCATTGAAGAGTTCGTCGGCTGGAACAATGTTCACGCGCATCTGGTCGTTCTGCTCATGAAGAGTTTTCAACCGCTGTGCCTCCGACAGGAATTTCTGCGTCGTAGGTATGATGATGACCATGTCGGCCTGAGGATCAGCATGATGGTCCTGGTTGGTAATACGATACACATATTCTGGTGCGGGAAAGGAAGCCGAAAGATCAACAGGCTTGGCTTCCGTGCTGATTATTGTCATATAGTCAAGTCGCATGTCAGTACCCGACTTCTGCGTAATGGCAATCTTGTTTGAAGCAAGCAGGCAATCGGAAAGATTAAAGGTCCACTGGTCGGCAGCCGCCACACTATATTTGTCGACAGACGCTTTCCCCGACCCAGAACCAGTAAAGATCTGTCCCACTACCGAATCATTGAGTGCCACCGTTGCCTCACAAGCACCATTATACGACATCGTCACCACAAGTTGTCCCGACTTAGAATAGGCTGGCAAAGTATAAACACTCGGCTGACTGACAACCAATGCCGCACGCTCATAAAGGTTCCTACCACCATGGAACCACGCATAGTCGTCTATTTCATGGTGCGAATGATAATCGTTGGCCGTGGGATAGCCCGCCATGAAGGTCTCACTGTCTACCATCAACGGTGTTTCATCGCCATCAGTCAGGAAGTAATAGCCATAGTCAGAATAAGGATTGCGCTGACGCGTAGCATTGGAGGCCGAAGCCCAGTTCACAGGACCTACTGCATAGAACAGCCTCCGGCCGCCCACCATACAAGACGGCACCTCTTTCAAATCGTCGGTCTGCAACAGGTAATTGGCCGTAAGGCGTTCCGGCTGCAATGCTCCGCCATATCCGAAGATTCGTACTTTCGACGGATTTGAGAAACCTGCCTGCCGCACTACGGCATCGGTCAACTGGTAGATGCCCGTTTCCGGCACCCTGATTTTCGCCCATGTGCCCGTTGCCAATACTGAGTGGTCGGCATAGCGGCCCGGAGCCTGCGAAGCCCTGCGTGCATTAGCCACAGGGAAGGCTTTGACCGACAGGCTGAAACTGACCAGTTTCTGATACTTGCCATCGCGGAAGACCAAAGGAATGAACGAGACATAGAGTGTGCCCTCCTTTCGCGCAACGCCCACATATTGTTCTATCTTCGGGATAAAAGGCAGAGGTTGAGTTGTCAGCGACTGGTAACGAGCCACATCAGATGCCGACATATCAATAAATTCAGGATAGTCTATACTCACCTCATAGAGCGAATCGGTATAATGCGGCCCCAAGGGATATGAATAGTGGAAAACAGGCAGCACTGAGTCGATTCGCACTTCACTGGCCGTGAGATTAAAGAACGGATGTGGTTTGCAGACCTCAGCAGCGTCATTGTCTGCTACATAAAGAGCATTAGCGAGCATGGGGATACATGAATGAACAATGAACAATGCAACGAGCATTGTCCATCGTGTTTTCCTCAATGACATCCGTTCGCTCTTCATTTTTCTTTCTATTTACACCTGAAGTCAAGCACCTTGCGTTCCTCCAGCCAGCCCTCCAGGTGGTCGTTGATTTTTACCGGTCCCACGCCAACAGGTGTTCCTGTATATAGAAGGTCACCCGTCTTCAAGGTAAAGAACCGTGAGATATAGGCAATCAGTTCGTCTATCTTATAGAGCATCTCGCTGGTACAGCCTTCTTGCACGGTATCTCCGTTAATATCAAGATGGAAATGGATGGCTTGCACATCGTGGAACTTTTCCACCTCCACCCACTGCCCGATGACAGCCGAGCCGTCGAAGCCCTTGCATATCTCCCACGGACGCCCGTTCTGTCTTGCCCGTTGCTGCCAGTCGCGTGCCGTGAAGTCAATCCCCACAGTCACGGCATCATAGTAACGATGGGCAAAGCGCTCTGGGATTCCTTTTCCCAATCGGCAGATGCGCACCACCAGTTCCGTCTCGTAGTCCACCCTTTCCGACCAGTCGGGTATGAAAAACGGTTTTCCGTCTTTCAAGAGTGCCGAGTCGGCTTTGGTGAAGATAACCGGTTCCTCTGGTTTATATAACGCGCCATCTAGTTCTTTATTGTGCTGCGCGTAGTTCATTCCAACTGCAAAAATCTTCATCGCAGTAACAGGATTAGAGAGTTAAGGGCAAGGTAAAGACAAATCGGGCACCGCCAACATAGTTGGTATCAAGACAAACATCGCCTCCCAAACGACGGGCGATGGAACGTGCCACGGTAAGTCCGATGCCTGTTCCATCATAATATTCATCTAATTGCACGAATTCATCGAAAATATGTTCAGCCTCGGCAGCCGGCACGCCAATACCATTGTCTTCAACAACGAATGCCAGCATATTGGCAGAATTTGCAGCATCGCTGCCCACGATTTGCACCGCCAGCAGCGCCTTGGCATTCTTAGCCTCTGCACCAGCACCCATGGAAGCCTCGGCAGGCCGGGTAAACTTACGTGCATTGTCAAGCAAGAGCACCAATACGCGGGTGGCTTGAGCCAGATTAGTATGAAGCATGACCGAATCGGCACCGTCAGCAATCTCCATATCAAAGACAAGGCTGTCAGTCTGCGTGATAAGCGAGTCTTCGGCTGCCTGGGCTGCAATCTGCACTGCCAGCACATCGTCAGACCGTTCTATTTCGGTTTGACTGCTGGCATCGGCTAATTCCAGCATCTTATTTACCAGATTAGTGATACGCTCAGTGTTATCTGAAATACCTTTGGTCACCTCTGCCTTGGTTGCCTCGTCGAGTTCCATGCCAGGCGTTGTCACAATCTGAGTGAATCCGCAGAGGATGTTGAGCGGTGTGCGTATCTCATGCGATATTTGCTGGATAAAGTTGGTCTTCATACGCGAAGATTCCTCTGCCTTGCAACGGGCAATCTCCAGTTCACTATTGGTTTTCTCCAACTCATGGTAGGTTTCCTCCAGCGTGTCGTAAAGGAGTAATGACTGCTGATAACCCTCCGACATGCTATCGAAGTTCTGTTCCAGCAACTGCAAGTCTTCCTTGAGTTGTACAACTTCAGCCTTCAGTTGTTCGTTCTCACTGAGGAGTTTCTGATAGTCATCGGCCATGGCTACATGTTTGTTATGCGGTTTTCTGTTCTACGGTCATAAACTTTGTAAAGCCCGTCATAGCAAGAATCTTGTATATTTCAGGGTTGACATTGGTCATTTTGAAATGTCCTTTCTTCATCATCACGACACGCATGGTTTTCTGAATAATGCGCAGTCCAGAACTGGCCATATAGATCAGTTCCGAACAGTCCATCTCCAAGTCCAAGCCCTGTTCCTGCAAGGCTGGCTCAATGTCTTTTTCAAACTGAATGGCATTAACGGTATCGATTCGCTTGTCGGTCTTAATGATGGTCTTGCCACCCTCTTTTACTATTTGTGTCATATGGTCATTGATTTGCTTTTCGTTATTTTATATCTTTTTTCTCATTGTGAGCAGATTTTTTCCTTCCAATCGCTGATAGGTTACTTGGTTCATGATATTCTTCACGATAAAGATACCCATGCCACCTAAGTCTCGCTCAGCAGGATTGGCATTGACATCAAAATCGTTCTTGAGTGTGGGGTCAAATTCCCTGCCTTGATCGCTCAGCGAGAAGGTCAGTTCTTTTCCGTCACTTTCAGCCATCAGTTCAATAGTGGCATCCGTATTTTTCGGATAGGCATAGAAGATAATGTTGCTCACCATCTCTTCCATCACCAGATTCAAGTTCATCTGCAATTCCATGTCAAGTCCCAGTTCATCGCAGATTTCCTCGACGAATTGGGCCACATGGTCCAGTTCCGCTATCTGGTTCTTAATGCATATTTCCTTTCTCATTGTATTTTCATTAGGCTTTCAATGCTTATTGTCTATGTTGCCTGCAAATTTAAGAATTTTTCCCCAAACCATTGCCACAATTATATTAAATATATTAAAATAGGGACATCATCGACATTATAGACCACGAGATTGTTCTTAACGCACAAAGGGATAAATAACCGTAAAAAAAAGAAATGAAGGCAGATTACTCCACCTTCATTTCTAAATAATCACCATTATGACTATATTACTCAGCTACAAGCGTGAAGCGCTTGAAGTCAACAATCTTCAGTTCCTTGTCCTGAGCAGCAAGCCACTGCTGAACAGTAGCCTTGTCACCGTCGCCGAACTGGAACTCCTGGTCAACGAGACAGTTCTCCTTCAGGAACTTCTGCACACGACCCTTAGCGATGTTCTCAATCATCTGCATCTTCAACTGAGCCTCGCCCTCTGCCTTAGAGGTCTCAATGAGTTTGCGGGCCTCGTCGGCCTGCTCCTGAGTGAGCCATCCCTTTGCCATGTTGCTCTCAATGTGGTCTTCGCTGTCAACGAGGTTGGGGTTGATGCCAGCCTTCTTCAACTTCATTTCCACATACTTCTCAACCTGCTCAAGTTTGGTCTTCTCAACAGCAGTCTTATACTCCTCATCGAGAATGGCCTGAGGCATAGCCTCGGCG
>Ga0310697_10005427_pt1 | contig 12309 bp, 8 predicted proteins | sample 172DNAGHGlowgp2_FD_203883 | JGI IMG/M metagenome (GOLD analysis project Ga0310697, IMG submission 203883) | Sheep rumen microbial communities from Palmerston North, Manawatu-Wanganui, New Zealand - 1728 DNA GHGlow gp2 (v2) (version 2) | ecosystem: Host-associated > Mammals > Digestive system >... | reverse complement strand
TGATAAGGTAGGTTTGCGTAGCCACAGGACCCACACGCTGCTCCTGCTCATCGAAGGCGGCAGCCCTGATGACGATGGCATGTTTCACGTCCGACACCGAATAAAATGCCGATGGGATGGTATTAACTATCGTGTAAATGTCTGAATTTGAATGGCAACTCTCGTTCAGAAGCAGAGGATCGGAATAAAGCAGCGCATCGGCTGTCGGTGCATTGCCATTCACCGTATAACGGATGTGGAGTCCATCCGCACAATCCATCGACAAAGGGAAACCTTCTTCATAGAAACCGCCCTGCCGCGAAAAGACGACTTCGGTCTGCGCCCAAAGGCTTTGCGCCCACAGCAGGACAACCCCTATGAAGAGAAGGCGTTTCATCAGAGTTTACGCTTCTTGTCTTCTTCCCTGTTCTGCCAGTAACGCCCAGCCAGACAAAGCAGGCAGATGCCACAGAGGATACCGCCCAACACAAAGCCCGTTTGGTCTTCGCCCTTAGCCTTATACAGATATATTCCGTAACCGAAGATACCCAAATCTATAATAATGCTAAGAATATAGCCTATAGTGCGGTTCGTCTTGTCGGTCTTTTTCAACATCAGGTTGTCTATCACAAATGTAACAGCAACCAAGAGAGCATATATTAAATAATATGTTGCTTTTTCGGTAATCATATTTCATGGGAGTTAGTAGAGACGCGATTAATCGCGTCTCTACATGCCTTACATCCTATTTTTCAATTCTAATACGTGCATCCACGGCGACCACGTTCTTCGGGTTGCCAAGCAGCGGGTTGAGGTCCATCTCGGCAATCTCGGGAGCGGCCTGCACGAGAGCGCTGACGCGGGCAATCTGCTCGGCATAAACGTCCACATTGACGGGCTGCTGGCCACGGACGCCCTGAAGGATCTTGTAGCCACGGAGCTTAGTGAGCAGTTCCTTAGCTTCGGCCACGTTGACGGGCGCCAAGGCGCTCTGCACGTCTTTCAGCACCTCGATGAAGATGCCGCCCAGACCGAAGAACACCTGATGGCCGAACTTGGCATCGCGGATGGCACCGATATACACCTCCGTACCGTCAAGCATGGGATACATCTCCACGGCGTAAGTGTCCTTGATGGCCATCAAGCGATCGAATTCCTTCTGTACGGTCTCGATGTCGCGCACGTTCAGCGTCACGCCACCGACATCGCTCTTATGCACGGGGCCAACCACCTTCATCACGAGCGGATAGCCTACCTCGTTGGCGAAGTCGACGGCCTGCTGCTTCTTGTCGACAACACGGATTTGCTTCTGTGCAATACCTGCTGCGTCAAGAAGTTGATAGATCTTATCGGGGTCAATATAGCCGTTGTCGCAGCTATCGATGACCTCACGGATGCGTTTCACGTCGATCTTAGGCATCTCGGGATTCTCGGGTTGCGGCTTTGGCGTGTTATACACCTTGCAGATGGCATTGCCGAGCACGCATTCTTCAGGGAAGTTGATGCGGCCTTTGGCGATAAAGTCCTCGATTTCGTCTTTCACGTTGATGATGGAAGGCAGCACGGGGAAGATGGGTTTCTTGCAAGTCTTCATCTTTTCGTCTAGCAGGTCATAGACTTCCTTGTTGCTGAACAAGCCAGGCGAACCGAAGATGACCACGGAAAAGTCGATGTCAGTATATTCATTCTCGACCGTGTCAATGATATATCCGAGCTGTTCAGCGGTACCCGTGGCGAGGAAGTCGATGGGGTTGCCCACGCTTGAGCCGGCAAAGAGTTTCTCCAGCAAGGCAGGGCTGGCCGGATGTTCCTTGAGCGAAGGCACTTCCATGCCACCGTTTGAGAGCACGTCGGTGAGCATCACGGCTGGGCCTCCTGCATGGGTGATGACGGCGCAGCGTTTTCCTTTGATTTCAGGATGCATGAACACACCACATACGGTGGTCAGCTCCTGACGGTTCTGGCAGCGCACGATGCCTGCCTTGCGGAACAAGGCATCGACCACGGCGTCGTTGGTGGCCAAAGCACCCGTATGCGACGAGGCTGCACGGCTACCGGCCGCCGAGCCACCCGACTTGATGGCGGCGATATGGCATCCCTTGTTGATAAGGCTACGCGAATGCTTCAGCAGACGTTGCGGGTCGCCAATCTTTTCCATGTAAAGCATGATGACATGGCTCGACTTCACGGGGTCGAAGGTCTCGTCCAAGTATTCCAACACGTCCTCGATGCCGAGCTGGGCGCTGTTGCCCACTGCCCACACGCTATTAAACTTCAAGCCGTTGCTCATGCCATATTCCTTGATGAACACGGCCGTCGCTCCAGAGCCTGTGATGAAATCGACACCCTTGGGGTCGAGGGTCGGGATGGGCGTGTCGAAGCAGCCAGCGTAGTTCACGTTGAGGAAACCCGTGCAATTGGGGCCAATCAAGCTGCCGCCAACACTGTTAATGGTATCGACGATATGCTTCTCGATAGCGGCTCCTTCGGCGTTCTCCTCCGAGAATCCGGCACTGATGATGATGAAGCCTTTGCAGCCTTTCTCTTTGGCCAGCACATCGACGGTCTGGGCGCAAAACTTGGCGGCGATGCAAAGGATGGCGCATTCCACCTGCGGCAGGTCATCGACCTTGGCGTAGCATTTCACGCCTTGCACTTCGGTTTCTTTCGGGTTCACTGCATAAACCGGACCTCTGAAGGGACTTTCCAGAAGGTTCTTCAAAGCTTTTCCACCAGGTTTGTGAATGTCTGACGAGGCACCGCACACTACGATGCTTTTCGGGTTGAGTAATTCTCTTGCGATCATATTAATAAGGTATTTGTTGCTACAAAATAATTTGCTGCAAATATAACCAAAATAATGAAACGAAAAGCAATCAACGTCTGTTTTGCAATCTTTCCTCGCAATCGAGCAGCAATTGGTAGTGGATTCTGTTGAAAAGTCCCATTTTACACAGCAGTTCGATGTCCTCATGGCTCATCCAACTCACCGAGTCGACTTCTTCCTCTTGCAGGCGCAACATGTCAACTGGGACGTTGCTTTTCAGCATATACAAAAGGGTGAACTTATAATCGTAACGCCTGATTTTCACCAGTTTCAGCTCGCTTTTTGTAGCCGAGAGGCCAATTTCTTCCTTCATCTCGCGCAGCATGGCCAAGGCGAAGTCGCGTTCACCGCTTTTCACATGGCCCGCCGTGGTGGAATAGTAGTTGCCTTTTCTCGGTGCCACCTTTTGGATCAGGTACTGCCCTTGGTTGTTGTAGACATACACTGCCACGATGGGAATCATCAGCCCAGGAGGCACACGCTGTCCCCGCTCGATGGTCTGTCCTGTAGGTTTCAGGTCTTTGTCGTACAAATCCAAAAGCTCCATGATGCAACATTAGATATGACGCCGCAAAGATACGGATTTTTACAAAAAGAAAGGCAACCCTTTGCAGATTGCCTTTCATGAAGTTGTAGCGACACGGCGCACCGCGTCGCTACAGATTGGATTATTTCGCAAACAGGTCCTTGATGCCACCAAGTGAGCCCAGCACATTGGTGGCCTCGTAAGGCAGATACACGGTCTTGTTCTCTTGTCCGCTCGCGACTTCCTTCAAGGCCTCGATATATTTCACGGCCAACAGATAGTTGACGGGGTCGGCACCACGGTCGGCGACGGCCTCGGCGATGTTGCGGATGGCAGCTGCTTCAGCTTCAGCTTGCAATACCTTGGCACGGGCTTCACCTTCAGCCTTCAGGATGTTGGCCTGCTTGTCAGCCTCGGCAGCATTGATCTCAGCCTGCTTCTCACCTTCCGAATTCAAGATTTGGGCTTGCTTCTCACCTTCTGCCTTCAGAATCTCGGCACGACGGTTACGTTCAGCCTGCATCTGCAGTTCCATGGTACGACGAATGCTTTCTGGCGGCGTAATATCCTGCAACTCAACACGATTTACCTTGACACCCCATTTGTTGGTGGCATCATCGAGCACGTTGCGGAGCTTCGAGTTGATAGTGTCGCGCGAGGTCAGGGTCTCATCGAGTTCCATCTCACCGACCACATTACGCAAGGTGGTCTGCGTGAGCTTCTCGATGGCCACAGGCAGGTTCTGGATCTCGTACACGGCTTTCATGGGGTCCACGATCTGGAAATACAGCAAAGCGTTGATTTCGGTCATCACATTATCTTTGGTGATCACGCTTTGTTTGTCGAAGTCATACACCTGCTCACGCATGTCAATACGAGAAGTGCGTGCCAATGCGCCGTTTTGACGACGTACAATGGTCTCTTTAGCCTGTTCGATGATAGGCAGGATGACATTGATGCCCGCATTCAATGTGCGGTTGTACTTACCGAGACGTTCCACAATCATGGTTTCCGACTGCGAAACAATCTTGATGCCTCGAAGAATGTAGATCACTACGAGTGCAATCAAGACATAGAGAATAATCATTCCAGGATTCATAGTGTTATTGTTTAACGGTTAATATAATACTGTCTAATTTCACAATTTCAACGGTGGTACCTTTCTCGATGACGGAGCCGTCCTCCGAGACTGCCTTCCAGTCATCGCCGTCAATAGCAACACGACCCGAATGTTTTTCGGCGTCGATGCGTTCAGAGACCACCCCTTTTCGCCCTACTAGGGCATCGGCGTTGGTCTTCACATCCTTCGATTTCTTATCCAGGAAGCGAATCACCACGGGACGCAAGAAAATGAAGGTCAGGATCGAGACCACGGCAAAGATAACGATCTGCCATGCGATGCTGTCGACACCCAAGCCAGCAGCCAAGGCAGCCAAAGCAGCACCAACAGCGAAACAAATGACACCGAATCCAGAGGTCATGATTTCCAGGATCACCAATACGATGGCGACAAGAAGCCAAATTTGATAGATTTGCATAGTTTTAAATGTTTTGTTCTGCAAAGATAATCAAATTCCAAACACAAAAAAAAGGTTGCAACGTTGCAACCTTTCATTTTTTGGCGTTAGATCCACTTCACCAAAGGGAAGTCCTGACGATGCGGTAACATCTTGTTTGTTGGATATACACGGAAAGTGAAATCATACACACCGGCACGTCTTATTGGCACCTTAATATAATACTTCACCCAGCCGTCGCCCGAATCAACGAGTTTCATCTTCTCTACGGCAGTGATTTCATCTACCACATCGTTATTCTTTTTTCCAAACAACAACTCGATGGCCAAATCGCCAGGCTCGAGGTCGGCGGTGAGCAACGTGATTTCAGCGATGAACTGCTCGCCAAAGGTCAGCGGGCGCACGTTGGTGTCGGGCAAAATCAGGGATTTCACCTCCACCTTGTCCCAGTTGTTACGCACGCGGTTCTTCCACGCATTGATTTCGAAGGCCTTCTGGTAACGGTTGGCCCGCATCCAATGGGTGCGGTCGATGAGCTTGTTGTAGTACTTCTCGAAATAGTCGTCCATCATACGTTTCATGGTGAAGCGCGGCGAAATCTCGTTGAGGCACTTCTTCATGGCGGCCACCCAGTCCGTTGGCACTTCGTGCACGTTTCGGGCATAGTAAAGCGGGACAATCTCGTTTTCCAATGTGTTGTAAATCGTCTCAGCATCCATCTCGTCCTGATAGCGTTGGTCCTGATAGGTGCGTTTCTCCTGAATGGCCCAGCCGGCGTCGGGACGGTAGCCCTCCGCCCACCAGCCATCCAAAACGGAGAAGTTGAGCACGCCATTCATGACGGCCTTCTCGCCGCTGGTGCCCGAGGCTTCGAGCGGACGCGTCGGCGTGTTAAGCCACACATCTACACCACTGGTCAGACGACCTCCCAATTCCATGTCGTAATTGCTGATAAACAAAATCTTGCCGATAAACTCGGGACGACGCGAGATATCAATGATCATTTTGATAAGGTCTTGTCCGGCCTTGTCGTTGGGGTGCGCCTTACCGGCAAAGAGGAAGATGACGGGGCGCTTCGGGTCGTTGACGAGCTGCGACAGGCGTTCCAAGTTGCCGAACAGCAGATGGGCGCGCTTGTAGGTGGCGAAACGACGGGCGAAGCCGACTATCAACGCATTCTCGTTCAAGCTGTTGACCGTCTGCATGATCAACTTGGGGCTCTCCTGACGCTGGCGCATGTCTTCTTTCAGCTTTTCGGAGAGATAGGTCATCAACTCATGCTTCAGCTGCTTGCGGATGCTCCAAATGGCCTCATCAGGCACTTCGTAGATACGCTCCCACATCTTCACATCCGATTGGCTATCGATGTAATCAGGGCCAAAGGTCTCTTTGTAGAGGCGCTGCCACAGGCGGTTGCTCCACGTGGGCAGGTGCACGCCGTTGGTGACGTAGCCGATGTGGTTCTCCTCGGCGAAATAGCCCGGCCACAGCGACTGGAACATCTCTCTCGATACGCGACCGTGGATCTTGCTCACGCCGTTCACCTCCTGGCTGAGGTTGGTGGCGAGCACGCTCATCGAGAACTTCTCGTTCGGGTTGTTGGGGTTGAAGCGACCCAAGCCCATGAAGCGCTCCCAGCTGATGTTCATGCGATTGGCATAGTGTGGCATATAAGTACGGATGAGATGCTCCTCAAAGGCATCGTGACCCGCAGGCACGGGCGTGTGCGTCGTGAACAAGGTGGAAGCCCTGACCAACTCAAGTGCAACGTCGAAGTCGAGGTTGTGCTTGTTGATGTAGACGCGCAGGCGCTCCAGTCCGCTGAAGGCCGCATGGCCCTCGTTGCAGTGATAGATGGTAGGTTTCATGCCCATGGCTTCGAGCAGACGAATGCCACCCACGCCGAGGAACATCTCCTGCTTGATGCGCATCTCGCTGTCGCCGCCATAGAGTCGGCTGGTGATGCCACGATCCTCAGGTGAGTTCTCTTCGATGTCGGTATCGAGGAGGTACAGCCCTACCCTACCCACGTTGACGCGCCAAGCCTTGGCAAAGACCGAGCGACCGGGGAAGGCGATGCTCACCTTGACCCACTCGCCCTTGTCGTTAAAGACAGGCTGCAGCGGTAGTTGCGAGAACTTCTGCGGGATGTATTCGGCACGCTGCTCGCCCGAGACGGTGATTTCCTGGGCAAAGTAGCCATGGCGATACAGCAAGCCGATACCCACCATGTTGGCATTAGAATCGGAGGCCTGTTTCATGTAGTCGCCGGCCAAAATGCCGAGGCCGCCCGAATATATCTTGAGGCTCTTCATCAAGCCATACTCCATGCTGAAATAGGCGATGAGGTCCTTTTGCTTCGTGGGCTGCGCCATGTATTCCTTGAACTGGTCGTACACCTTGTTGAGGCGTTCAATGAAGTCCTCGTTATTCTCCAAGTCCTTGATCTGTTCCACCGTGAGGCCTTCCATCATGGCAACGGGGTTCTGCTCCGTGGCCTTCCATGCCTCGAGGTCGATGCTTTCGAACAACTCAATGGCATCCACATTCCAGCACCACCAGATGTTGCGCGAGAGCTCTTCCAGTTTCTTCATCTCAGGCGAATAGATGGGCTTCACCAACACCTTCTTCCAGCTGGGGTTGTCGTTTTTCTGGTAGACCACCTCGTGCATCATATCGGCGTATGGCACAGGCTCCATCATATAATGGCGACCACCCGACTTCTCGAGCGCCACGTCCCAAGCCTTCTTATAGCTGACAATCAAGTCCTTCCAAAGCAACTTATTGGCCACTTGCAAGGCAGCTTCAGAGATATCCGCCATGCCTTTGTCGGTCAACGTCAGAAAACGGCGCAAGGCCGCCACGATTTCGTCGATCACCTTGCTGTTGTCGCCCACTTGCCGCGGCACCACGGTGACGGCTTCGTTGTCCTTGCATTCCTGCTGCACGAATCTGCCGAAGCCGGAGACATCGGAAGTCAAAGTGGGGATGCCCATCGAAACGCTCTCGAGCGGTGTGTAGCCCCAAGGCTCATAATAAGACGGGAACACCGAGAAATCGAATGCTGCGAGGAACTCGGAATAGGTCAAGTTGAAGATGCCGTCGCTGCCGTTGAGGTAGGCAGGCACAAACATCACCTTCACCTTGTCGTTGGCATCGTTTTGCAAGCCCGAATCACGCAAGGTGTTCAGAATTGCATCATTCTCATACTCAAACACATGGTGCGTAGCCGGAAAATCGGTGTGACCCATGATGGCGTTGGTGCCGTCGAGACGGTGCTGCAAGTCCTTCGAGGGGCCTGCAATATTGCTCGGAACGGCGATGACACCCAACACGGTACGCGGCAGGTTTTTGTCCTCGTTCAGTCGGCGCAAGGCCTCGATGAAGAGGTCGATGCCTTTGTTCTTGAACTCGTAGCGACCGCTGTTGAGCACCATCAGGCAGTTCGGATCGAGCTCCTCACCGCACAAAGTCCCAGCGATTTTCAGGATCTGCGCACGTGTCGCCTTGCGTTTCTCGGCAAACTCGGCATTGTCTTTCCTAAAGGTATGGTCGATGCCGTTCTTGGTCACCACATCGGGCTTGCGATAGAGGAACTGCTCGCACTCCTGTGCCGTGATGTCGCTCACCGTCGTGAAGGCATCGGCATTCTTGGCCGCCTTCTGCTCCATCGACTGCTGCGAGACCACGTTGAACTGCATGGCCATCACCGAAGGCAGATACGACTTCAGGTTATCGTAGAGCGACAGGCCGTTGCCTGAGATGGCGCGGCCGAGATAGGTGGCGTGCGTGGTGAACACGGTGGCCACCTGCGGGCAATGCTCCTTCAGGTAGAGCACGCCCGAGCCCGTCATCCACTCGTGGAACTGCGCCACAATGTTGCTGGTTTGCTGCAAATAGAAGTTGCAGAAACTCTCGATGATCTGCCCTGCGGCATAGCCAAACAGCACCGGCTCGATGTAGTCCCACTGGCCACGGATGCTGTCCAGTTCATACTGTTCCCAAAGGTGCCCAAGTATCTCGTTCTTAGTCTGATAAAGCGGAGTGTAGTCCACCAAGATGGCGATGGGACTGCTTTCGATTTTCCATCGTCCGATGCGGCATTTCAAGCCTTGGCTCAATGCCCTTTCATGCCATTCGGGAAAGAGTTCGTTGTCTTCCACAAAATACAGCGTCTCGTGCGACTCCTTGACCACATCCGGACCCACCGTAATATAATGGTCGCCAAGCAATTGACGCATCACGTTCGACTTCGTGGAGAGCACCGTGTAGATGCCGCCCACCATGTTGCACACTTCCCAACTAGTTTCAAAAAGGTATTCGGGGTTTTTCATTTATTTAAGATTCAAAGATTTAAAGATTCAAAATTTAATATTGAGTTTCCCCTTCGGGGAATGGAATTTCGATTTGGAAACTTGTAGGGCTGTCACAACGTGGCAGCCGCTTATATTGCGTTTGCCAAAGCGGCTGCCATAATATGACAGCCCTACAATCCATTCCCCGTAGGAAATCTATTATTCGGTTTTAACCTTCCGTTTCGACAACTTCTCCACCCGATCCGTGAAGTCCGTCAGCACGTTCATGTAGTTGACGTAGGCGTCGTAGGGCGATGCATAGTGGTTGAAATACTTATGCACCACGCCGTCGGAGAGCCACTTCGTGCACATGTAGTAGAAATGGTCGGAGGTCTGGAGGTCGATCCAATCCTGCTGCAGCTCCTCGTCCTTGATGCGGTGCACCTTGGCATTGAGGTTGTACAAGGCACGGAAGGCATCGTCCTGCAAGGGGTTGCCGAGCCAGGCCGTGAGGTCGCGCTCCTCGTCGCTCCACGAGAGCACGTTGGGCACGTTGACGGCACTCACCGGCTGCAAGGTCTTGGCCAACTCCTGCGGCGTGGCAAACTTGAACTTGCTGCCCTTCAGGATGGCCTCAGGCAACGCCTCCATGAAGTCGAAGATGCCCGTCTCGGCGCTCTGGTGCTCGCCAAAGGTCTCGTAATCCATGAAGATGTTGACCACCTCTTCCTCTTCGGGCAAAGCGTTGAGCCAGCTGACGAAGTCCTCCGTGCGGAAACCGTCCTGCACGAAGCGGAAGGCAATCTCGTCGCTGAACTTGAAGTTTCGCAGCAGCACCTTTAGCTTCGGGTTGATGGCGTTGGCGTACATGTAGTTGGGACTCTTCCAGCCCAAGATGTGCTTGGCGCCTTCGGTGAGCATGAGGTTGTAGCCCATGTCGGCCACCGTCGCCCCGATTTCATCGCTGTAGATCAGTTCGGTGTTGCGGAAGGTCTTCGGCGTGACGCCAAACACCTCCTTCATCTTGCGCTTGTGGGCCAGCACCTGCCGTTTGAACTCGTCGGGGTTGTTGAGCGAGGCGAGGCTGTGGGCGTAGGTCTCTGAAAGCACCTCCACCCTACCCGTGGCCACCAGTTTCTGGAAGCTCTCGAGCACCTCGGGGGCATATTGCTCCATCTGCTCGATGACGACACCCGAAAACGAAAACGCCACCTTGAATTGGTCGCCCAGATGTTCGATTTGCCGCATCAGCAGCTCATTCATGGGCAGGTAGCATTTCTCCGCCACACGCCGCATGATCATGCGGTTGCTGTAGTCGTCGTAGTAATAGTGTTTCTTCCCAATCTCGAAGAAACGATACGTGCGCAGCCTATAGGGCTGATGCACTTGGAAATAGAAACAGATTGATTTGCTCATATTTAGTTGGTTTATATTTACTTATTATCAATATCTACCAGAAAAAAGTGCTTCCATGGAATAGCCTACACTAATCATGTGCATGGTACCAAATCCTTTCGTACCATTACAAGGCGAAATACCAAACATATAATTGATATTCAGCGACTCATATCCATTCAGACTAGTCCTGAACCTAAAATCGAAACTGCATCCACCACAATAGGAAAGCACGTTGTAATCCAAGTCGGAAAAATCAAGTCTATCAGGAACAGACGGATGCCTAAACAGCAAGCCGCTTACGCCAATATAAGGTTTCATCCTGAACTTTTCTTTTTGGACCAAATAATACCCGAACGAGCCTTTGGGCATAAAAGCAGTAACAGTTCCGCCTTTTTCAAAAAGTCCGTTGCTTCCCGTCATGTCACGGTTGGTCCATGTCGGCATAAAGTTGACGCCTGCTGTCAGCGCGAACCTGTTATACGACCCCACAAGCTCGAATCCGAACGAGCCAAACCCTTTATACAAATCCGCAAAGTCCTTTCCAAACCAACCGCCACCCAATGAAGCCACAAAACCGACCGACCACACACCTTTATGACGGTAACCCGGAGCATCCGTAGATCTGTTTGGCAAAGACTCCATCATGAGTTTTTCTTTGATAAACCACTGGTATTTTGAATCAGGATTCACTGCCAAGTGAACAACGGCACGGTCATGCATCTCGGAAGTCATCAATCTTCCTGCTCCCTTTTCAAGCCAATCAAGAGTCAAAAGCAAAACGTTTTTCGTCTCTGCATCAACCGCAGAACGTTTCACTTGATTCTTCAATTCAGAATCCCTTTCTTTCAACACGCTATTCAACAAATCACCCAAATCATCTTGCCGCCAAACACTTCGCATAAAAAAGTTGTCGTTATTGACTGCAGCGATGTCGTTACCCAAAGCCTCAAATTCATTGGTCAAAAACATAATTGACCACAACTCTGAACGCGAAAAAGGATTGGCACTCCCATCTTTCAATGTCAGCGCATAATCCTTGGCCTCCTTGACCTTGGCAAAGTCACCAACCATAACCTTATCCTTAATGTAATCGCGCGCTTTCACCATCAGATCCCTATTCGACTGATAATTGGCGATTTCCTCCTCAACCTGCGCGAAGGCCGAGAAGGCGGTCGCGAAGAGGAGAACCAATGTAAAGATGCTTCGTTTCATATCGCTGCTTGTATTTGATTGTTTATACTTTATGTTCAGTTGTCGCAAAACTTGCGACAACTCAATGACGCCAAAATGGCATCTTATAACACCCCCTCATAAACCGCCTTGATCTTCTTCGCGGCCAGTTCCCACTTGAGGCTGTCCACCTCGTCCTTGCCTTCGTCCTTGAAGCAGTCGGCCAGGGGCTTGTAGTGGCACAGGGCGTAGATAGCGTCGGCCAGGCCGTTGATGTCCCAGAAGTCGACCTTCAAGGCGTGCTTTACCACCTCCGAAACGCCCGACTGCTTGCTGATGACCACAGGCACGTTGAGGCGCATGGCCTCCAACGGCACGATGCCGAACGGCTCGGAGATGGACGGCATGACGAACACGTCGGTCATGGCGAACATCTGGTCGACGGCCTCGCCCTTCAGGAAGCCCGTGAAGTGGAAATGGCTGCCCATGCCCAACTGCGCCACGCGACGGATCATCTTCTCCAGCATGTCGCCCGTGCCCGCCATCACGAAGTGGATGCTCGGGTCGACTTGATGGATCTTGTAGGCCGCCTCTATG
>Ga0310697_10005426_pt1 | contig 12316 bp, 7 predicted proteins | sample 172DNAGHGlowgp2_FD_203883 | JGI IMG/M metagenome (GOLD analysis project Ga0310697, IMG submission 203883) | Sheep rumen microbial communities from Palmerston North, Manawatu-Wanganui, New Zealand - 1728 DNA GHGlow gp2 (v2) (version 2) | ecosystem: Host-associated > Mammals > Digestive system >... | reverse complement strand
GTGAGGCTGGCGATAACGTAGGTCTGCTCCTCCGCGGTATCGACAAGAACGAAGTGAAGCGTGGTATGGTTATCACCCACCCGGGTGTTATCAAGCCCCACAAGAACTTCAAGGCTTCTATCTATGTCCTGAAGAAGGAAGAGGGTGGCCGTCACACTCCGTTCGGCAACAAGTATCGTCCTCAGTTCTACCTCCGCACCATGGACTGCACGGGTGAGATTCACCTCCCCGAAGGCACCGAGATGGTGATGCCTGGTGACAACGTGGAGATTACTGTTGAGCTTATCTACGCCGTTGCTCTGAACGTTGGTCTTCGTTTCGCTATCCGCGAAGGTGGCCGTACGGTCGGTTCCGGTCAGATTACCGAGATCCTCGACGATTAATTCTGGATGTTCTGGATTCTCTAGATGCTCTGGTACTTCTAGAAGTCCTAGATTCTAAAAAGCAAAGCCCCCGTTTTGGGCGGGGGCTTCATTTACGGGAATAGCTCAGTTGGTAGAGCACTGGTCTCCAAAACCAGGTGTCGGGAGTTCGAGCCTCTCTTCCCGTGCGATAAAAGATAAATAGTATGTTAAAGAGATTTTTCAATTACTGCAAGGAATCCTACGAAGAACTCGTGCATAAGACCACTTGGCCTTCACGTTCGGAACTTTTCAACAGCGCGATTGTAGTATTAGCTGCTTCCCTAATCATCGCGGTGGTAGTTTTCGTTATGGATTTCACTTTCCAGCATGTGATGGAGTTCGTATATCCGAACTAATCTGGTAGTAACTTATGGCTGAACAGACAATGCGCTGGTACGTTCTGCGTGCCATCAGCGGTAAAGAAGGCAAAGTGAAAGAGTACGTTGACGCTCAAGTTGCCCAAGGCGACTATGGCGACAAGGTATCGCAGGTGCTCATTCCGAAAGAGAAGTATGTCGATTTTCGCAACGGCAAACGGATCGTTAAGGAACGCTGCCACCTGCCAGGTTATGTTTTGGTAGAATGTGTGCTCACGCCCGATGTTCAGGCGATGTTGCGCTACACTCCCAACGTGCTTGGTTTCCTCAGCGAGGCTAAGGGCAATGAAAAACCTCTCCCTGTACGCGAGGGTGAGATGAAGCATTTGCTGGGCATCGTAGATGAAATGGCAGAAATACCCGAGGACATCCAGATCCCCTACCTCGTCGGCGATGCCGTCAAGGTTACGGATGGACCGTTCTCCGGCTTCGATGCCGTCATTGAGGAAGTGAATAACGAGAAGAAGAAGCTGAAGGTGTCCGTCAAGATTTTCGGAAGAAAGACTCCATTGGAGCTCGGTTTCATGCAGGTTGCGAAGGAGTAGGGCGATTGTTACACGTCCCAAACTTTGCGTATATACATATCAATTATTAACGAACAACAACAATGGCTAAAGAAGTTGCTGGATTAATCAAACTACAGATTAAAGGTGGCGCTGCGAATCCATCACCCCCAGTAGGTCCCGCTCTCGGTTCCAAGGGTATTAACATCATGGATTTCTGCAAGGCGTTCAATGCCAGAACTCAGGACAAGGCCGGTAAGGTTCTCCCTGTAGTCATCACCTATTACAACGATAAGTCTTACGACTTCATCGTGAAGACTCCTCCCGTGGCTGTTCAGCTGATGGAGGCTGCCAAGGTAAAGGGTGGTAGCTCAGAGCCTAACCGTAAGAAGGTTGCTTCTATTACCTGGGATCAGGTGCGCGCTATCGCTACTGATAAGATGCCCGACTTGAACTGCTTCACAGTTGAGTCGGCAATGAGATTGGTTGCAGGAACAGCCAGAAGTATGGGTATCACTGTCAAGGGTGACTTTCCCGAATAACCATTAAAACTTCAATTGAACTATGGCTAAATTGACAAAGAATCAAAAGCTGGTCGCAGAGAAGGTTGAAGCAGGAAAGGCATACACCCTCAAGGAAGCTTCACAGTTGGTCAAGGATATCACCACGACCAAGTTTGACGCTTCTGTTGACATTGACGTACGTCTGGGTGTGGACCCCCGCAAGGCCAACCAAATGGTCCGCGGCGTAGTATCGCTCCCCAACGGAACGGGTAAGGTCACCCGCGTGCTTTGCCTCTGTACTCCCGATCAGGAGACAGCTGCTAAGGAAGCCGGTGCTGACTACGTCGGTCTGGATGAATACATTGATAAGATCAAAGGTGGCTGGACTGACATCGACGTGATCATCACGATGCCCTCGATCATGGGTAAGATTGGTGCTCTCGGTCGTATCCTCGGTCCCCGCGGCCTTATGCCTAACCCCAAGAGCGGAACGGTCACGATGAACGTGGCTCAGGCCATTAAGGAAGTGAAGCAGGGTAAGATCGACTTCAAGGTTGATAAGACTGGTATCGTTCATGCTTCTATCGGCAAGGTATCCTTCTCCGCTGAGAAGATTGCCGAGAACGCTAAGGAATTCATCGCTACGATTATCAAGCTGAAGCCTGCTGCTGCAAAAGGCACATACGTGAAGAGCATTTATCTTTCAAGTACGATGAGCCTCGGAGTCAAGGTCGATCCCAAGGCTGTTGACGAAATCTAATTTTAAGACGTTACAATCATGAGAAAGGAAGATAAAGCTATAATCATCGAACAGCTGGGTCAGACGCTGAAGGAGTTCCCCCACTTCTATCTCGTTGATGTCACTGGTATGGACGCTGCTCGCACGAGCGCTCTGCGTCGTCAGTGCTTCAAGAATGAGGTGAAGATGGTGGTCGTCAAGAACAAGCTCCTGCACAAGGCTTTTGAGGCCAGTGAAATCGACTATTCACCACTCTATGACGTCCTGAAGGGTACGACTGCTGTCGTCTTCACCAACGTGGCCAATGCACCGGCCAAGATGCTGAAGGAGTTCAATGCAAAGAACCCGAAGGGCGTGACGATTCCCGAACTGAAGGCAGCTTATGCTGAGGAGAGCTTCTATGTTGGAGCCGACCAGTTGGATGCCTTGGTTGCTATCAAGAGCAAGAACGAGCTTATCGCCGACATCGTGGCTATGCTGCAGTCGCCGATGCAAGGTGTTCTTTCTGCTCTCGAGTCTGGAGCCAACACCATTCACGGTGTCCTCGAGACTCTCGCCGAGAAGGGCGAATAATCATCACATTACCCTAATTCAAACAAAACAAAATTACATCTATTATTATGGCAGATATCAAAGCTATCGCTGAAGAGTTGGTTAACTTGACAGTGAAGGAAGTAAATGATTTGAAGAACCTCCTGAAAGAGGAGTATGGTATTGAACCTGCTGCAGCTGCTGTTGCTGTTGCTGCCGGCCCCGCTGCTGGCGCTGCTCCCGCTGCTGAGGAGAAGACTGATTTCGACGTCGTCCTCAAGAGCGCCGGTGCTGCTAAGCTCCAGGTCGTGAAGGCTGTCAAGGAAGCTTGCGGTCTTGGTCTGAAGGAAGCTAAGGAACTCGTCGACGGTGCTCCCAGCACGTTGAAGGAAGGCATGCCTAAGGCTGACGCTGAGGCTCTGAAGAAGACCCTCGAGGAGGCTGGTGCTGAGATCGAGCTCAAGTAAGAGTAAGAACCGACACCGCTCGGATATCAATAGGTAGAGAACTCTCTGGTAGAGAGTCCTCTACTTTTTGCGTCTAAAGAAGTACGTCGGCTGTCACACGTCAACAGCCACTGATTCAACGCCCTTTTATTGTTTCGGAATCTACTTATTATCAATTATATAAATCATCATCGTTGATGGCTAATAAAACCAACCAAAGAGTTAATTTCGCTTCGGTGAAGAATCCGATGCCCTATCCGGATTTCCTCGAGGTGCAGCTCAAGTCGTTCAATGACTTCTTGCAGCTTGACACCCCGCCGGAGTTGCGCAAGAACGATGGCCTGTACAAGGTGTTCTCCGAGAACTTCCCCATCGCCGACACGCGCAATAACTTTGTTCTCGAGTTTCTCGACTATTACATCGACCCGCCCCGTTACTCCATCGAGGAGTGTCTGGAGCGCGGCCTGACCTACGCTGTGCCTTTGAAGGCCAAGCTGAAGCTCTACTGTACGGATCCCGACCACGAGGATTTCGACACCGTCATCCAGGATGTCTTCCTCGGCCCGATTCCTTACATGACATCCAACGGCACTTTCGTCATCAATGGCGCAGAGCGTGTCGTGGTGAGCCAGCTGCACCGTTCGCCCGGTGTGTTCTTCGGTTCCAGCCTCCATGCCAACGGCACGCAGCTCTACAGCGCCCGTATCATCCCGTTCAAGGGCTCTTGGATTGAGTTTGCCACGGACATCAACAACGTGATGTACGCTTACATCGACCGTAAGAAGAAGTTGCCCGTGACGACGCTGCTGCGTGCTATCGGTTTCGAGAACGATAAGGACATTCTCGAAATCTTCAATCTCGCCGAGGAGGTTAAGGTCAACAAGACTAGCCTCAAGAAAGTGATTGGCCAGAAGCTGGCAGCCCGCGTGCTGAAGTCCTGGATTGAGGACTTCGTGGACGAGGACACCGGCGAAGTCGTGTCCATTGAGCGTAACGAGGTCATCATGGATCGTGAGACCTTGCTCACGGAGGAGAACATCTCCGAGATCCTCGACAGCGGTGCCCAGACCATCCTCGTACACAAGGACGATCCCGAGGGCAGCGACTACAGCATCATCTTCAACACGTTGGCCAAGGACCCGTCCAACTCGGAGAAGGAAGCTGTGCTGTACATCTACCGCCAGCTGCGTAATGCCGATCCTGCCGACGATGCCAGCGCCCGCGAGGTCATCAACAACCTCTTCTTCTCGGAGAAGCGCTACGACCTCGGCGATGTAGGTCGCTACCGTATCAACCGCAAGCTGAATCTCGACACCGATCCCAATGTCCGTGTACTCACTCGTGAGGACATCATCGAGATTATCAAGTACCTCATCGAGCTGGTCAATTCTAAGGCTCAGGTCGATGACATCGACCACTTGTCGAACCGCCGCGTGCGCACTGTCGGCGAGCAGCTGTCGAATCAGTTTGCTATCGGTCTGGCCCGTATGAGCCGCACCATTCGTGAACGCATGAATGTCCGCGACAATGAAGTCTTCACGCCTACGGACCTCATCAATGCCAAGACCATCTCCAGCGTCATCAACTCGTTCTTCGGCACCAATGCCTTGAGCCAGTTCATGGACCAGACCAACCCGTTGGCCGAAGTGACGCACAAGCGTCGTCTCTCCGCCCTCGGTCCTGGCGGTCTGAGCCGCGAGCGTGCCGGCTTCGAGGTGCGCGACGTACACTATACGCACTACGGCCGTCTCTGCCCGATCGAGTCACCTGAAGGACCTAACATCGGTCTGATTTCCTCGCTGTGTGTATATGCTAAGATCAACGAGCTCGGCTTCATCTCTACGCCTTACCGTAAGGTGAACAATGGCGTCGTGGATCTGTCCAACGAAGGCATCTCCTATTTCACCGCTGAAGAGGAGGAGAACCTGATCATCGGTCAGGGTAACGCTCCCCTTAACGACGACGGTACCTTCATCCGCAAGGTCGTTAAGTGCCGTCAGGACGACGACTATCCCGTCGTACCTCCCTCCGAGGTTGACCTCATGGACGTCGCTCCTCAGCAGATTGCCTCTATCGCCGCTTCGCTCATCCCCTTCCTGGAGCACGACGATGCTCACCGTGCCCTCATGGGATCGAACATGATGCGCCAGGCCGTGCCTCTCGTGCGCACCGAGGCTCCTATCGTCGGTACGGGTATCGAGAAGCAGGTTTGCGAGGACAGCCGCACGATGATTGTGGCTGAGGGTGCCGGCACGGTGGAATATGTCGATGCCACCACCATCCGTATATTATATGATCGCACGGAGGATGAGGAATTCGTAAGCTTCGAGCCCGCCTTGAAGGAATACCGTATTCCTAAGTTCCGCCGTACCAACCAGAATATGACCATCGACCTGCGTCCTATCTGCGACAAGGGTCAGCGTGTCAAGGCCGGCGATATCCTCACCGAGGGCTATAGCACCGAGAACGGTGAGCTGGCCCTGGGCCGTAACCTGCTGGTGGCTTATATGCCTTGGAAGGGTTACAACTATGAGGATGCTATCGTGTTGAACGAGCGTGTCGTTCGCGACGATATCCTCACCAGTGTCCACGTCGAGGAGTTCGCCCTCGAGGTTCGCGAGACCAAGCGTGGCGTAGAAGAGCTGACGGCTGACATCCCCAATGTGAGCGAGGAAGCTACCAAGGACCTCGACGAGAACGGTATCATCCGTGTCGGCGCACAGGTGCTGCCCGGTGATATCCTCATCGGTAAGATCACGCCTAAGGGCGAGAGCGATCCTTCGCCTGAGGAGAAGCTGCTGCGTGCCATCTTCGGCGACAAGGCCGGCGACGTGAAGGATGCTTCGTTGAAGGCTTCGCCCTCTCTCAGCGGCACCGTCATCGACAAGAAGCTCTTCTCGCGTGCCATCAAGACCCGTCAGGAGAAGCTTCGCGACAAGCAGCGTCTGCCGAAGATCGACGAAGAGTTCAACATGAAGGTCGATGACCTGAAGGCTATTCTCATCGACAAGCTTCTCGAACTCACGAACAACCTCACCTCTCAGGGTGTGAAGGACTACATGGGCGCTGAAGTCATCGCCAAGGGTGCTAAGTTCACGGCTGCCAATCTCGGCAACCTCGACTACACCGGCATCCAGCTCAGCGGCTGGACCAGCGACGATCACGCCAATGAGCTGATCTCCAAGCTCATCATCAACTTCATCAAGAAGTACAAGCTTCTCGATGCCGAGCTGAAGCGTCGTAAGTTTGCCATCACCATTGGCGACGAGCTGCCCTCGGGCATCATCCAGATGGCTAAGGTCTATGTGGCCAAGAAGCGCAAGATGAGCGTCGGCGACAAGATGGCCGGTCGCCACGGCAACAAGGGTATCGTCTCGAAGATCGTGCGTCAGGAGGATATGCCATTCCTGGCCGACGGTACTCCCGTCGATATCGTGCTGAACCCCCTCGGCGTGCCTTCGCGAATGAATATCGGTCAGATTTTCGAGACCATCCTTGGCGCTGCCGGTCAGAAGCTGGGCGTCAAGTTCGCTACGCCGATCTTCGACGGTGCTTCCCTCGACGACCTCTGCGAATGGACCGACAAGGCCGGCCTGCCCCGCTACTGCTCCATGCAGCTCTACGACGGCGCCACCGGCGAGAAGTTCGACCAGCTGGCCACGGTAGGTGTTTCCTACATGCTCAAACTCGGCCACATGGTAGAGGATAAGATGCACGCCCGTAGCATTGGCCCGTACAGCTTGATCACCCAGCAACCTCTCGGTGGTAAGGCACAGTTCGGCGGTCAGCGTTTCGGTGAGATGGAAGTCTGGGCCATCGAGGCCTTCGGCGCATCGCATGTCCTCCAGGAGATCCTCACCATCAAGTCTGATGACGTCACCGGCCGCAGCAAGGCTTACGAGGCCATCGTCAAGGGTGAGCCCATGCCCACTCCGGGTATTCCCGAGTCCCTCAACGTATTATTGCACGAGTTGCGCGGCTTAGGTCTTAGCGTAACATTGGAATAAAGACCCTCCCCTTAATATTATAGTTATGCCTTACAAGAAAGATACAAAAGTCAAGAACAATTTCACCAAGATCACCATCGGGCTGGCATCGCCCGAGGAGATCAAGGAGAATTCCTTCGGCGAGGTTCTCAAGCCCGAAACCATCAACTACCGCACCTATAAGCCGGAGCGTGATGGCTTGTTCTGCGAGCGCATCTTCGGTCCCACCAAGGACTACGAGTGCCATTGCGGCAAGTACAAGCGCATCCGCTACAAGGGCATCGTCTGCGATCGTTGCGGCGTTGAGGTGACCGAGAAGAAGGTACGTCGCGAGCGCAGCGGACACATCGAGCTCGTTGTGCCCGTGGCCCACATCTGGTATTTCCGCAGCCTGCCCAACAAGATTGGCTACCTGCTCGGAATGCCTACCAAGAAACTCGATGCCGTCATCTACTACGAGCGCTATGTCGTGATCAATCCGGGTCCTTTCGAGAAGATGGAGGACGAGGACGTGCACCTCGAGAAGTTCGACCTTCTCTCCGAGGAGGAGTATCTCGACCACCTCGATCGTCTTCCCGCCGACAACCAGTATCTTCCCGATGACGACCCCAACAAGTTCGTTGCCAAGATGGGTGCCGAGGCTATCTACGACCTGCTCGTCGGCCTCGACCTCGACAAGCTGAGCTACGAGCTGCGCGACCGTGCCAACAGCGACACGGCCCAGCAGCGTAAGAACGAAGCCTTGAAGCGCCTGCAGGTCGTCGAGAGCTTCCGTGCCAGCCGTGGCCGCAACAAGCCCGAGTGGATGATCATGAAGATGCTGCCGGTCATTCCGCCCGATCTGCGTCCTCTCGTGCCCCTCGATGGCGGCCGTTTCGCCACGTCCGACCTCAACGATCTCTATCGTCGCGTCATCATTCGCAACAACCGTCTGAAGCGCCTCATCGAGATCAAGGCTCCCGAAGTCATCCTCCGCAACGAGAAGCGTATGCTTCAGGAAGCCGTCGATAGCCTCTTCGACAACAGCCGCAAGTCCAGCGCCGTCAAGAGCGAGTCGAACCGTCCGCTCAAGTCCCTCTCCGATTCGTTGAAGGGTAAGCAGGGTCGCTTCCGTCAGAACCTCCTCGGTAAGCGTGTTGACTACTCCGCACGTTCCGTCATCGTCGTAGGTCCTGAGCTCAACATGGGCGAGTGCGGTCTGCCTAAGCTCATGGCTGCCGAGCTCTACAAGCCGTTCATCATCCGCAAGCTCATCGAGCGCGGTATCGTCAAGACCGTGAAGTCGGCCAAGAAGATCGTCGATCGCAAGGATCCCGTCATCTGGGACATCCTCGAGCACGTCATGAAGGGTCACCCCGTACTCCTCAACCGTGCTCCGACACTTCACCGTCTCGGCATCCAGGCCTTCCAGCCCCACATGATCGAGGGCAAGGCCATCCAGCTTCACCCCCTCGCCTGTACGGCGTTCAACGCTGACTTCGACGGCGACCAGATGGCCGTTCACCTTCCCCTGTCCAACGAGGCCATCCTCGAGGCGCAGATCCTGATGCTTCAGAGCCACAACATCCTGAATCCTGCCAATGGTGCACCTATCACCGTTCCCTCGCAGGATATGGTGCTCGGCTTGTACTACATCACCAAGCTGCGTCCCGGTGCCAAAGGCGAAGGTCTCACGTTCTACGGTCCCGAGGAAGCCATCATCGCCTACAACGAGAAGCGCGTCGATGTACACGCTCCCGTCAAGGTCATCGTCGTCGATAAGATGGACGACGGCCGTCTTGGCCGCAAGATGGTCGAGACGTCCGTAGGCCGTGTCATCGTCAACGAGATCATCCCTCAGGAAGTCGGCTTCTTCAACGACGTCATCTCCAAGAAGACCCTCCGCGGCCTCATCACCGACGTCATCAAGACCGTCGGTGTGGCCCGTGCCTGCAAGTTCCTCGATGGTATCAAGAACCTCGGCTACAAGCTGGCCTACGACGGCGGTCTGTCGTTCAACCTCGGCGACATCATCATCCCCGAGGAGAAGGCAGCGCTCGTCAAGCGCGGCAACGACGAGGTCGAGCGCATCATGGGCGACTACAACATGGGTTTCATCACCGACAAGGAGCGTTACAACCAGGTCATCGATGCCTGGACACACGTCAACAACGACCTCTCCGCCGTGCTCATGAAGACCATGCGCGAAGCCGACCAGGGCTTCAACGCCGTGTTCATGATGCTCGACTCTGGTGCCCGTGGTAGTGCCGGTCAGATCTCCCAGCTCTCTGGTATGCGTGGTCTGATGGCCAAGCCCCAGAAGGCCGGTGCCGAAGCTCAGATCATCGAGAACCCCATTCTGTCGAACTTCAAGGAAGGCATGTCCGTGCTCGAGTACTTCATCTCTACGCACGGTGCCCGTAAGGGTCTTGCCGACACCGCCTTGAAGACGGCCGATGCCGGTTACCTCACCCGTCGTCTCGTCGATGTGTCGCACGACGTCATCATCAACGAGGAGGACTGCGGCACGCTGCGCGGCCTCGTCTGCACGGCGCTCAAGAACGGCGACGAAGTCATCTCGTCGCTCTACGAACGCATCCTCGGCCGTGTCAGCGTCCACGACATCATTAACCCCTCGACCAACAAGCTCATCGTCGCTGCCGGCGAGGAGATCACCGAGACCATCGCCGCCGAGATCGAGGCCAGCCCCATCGAGAGCGTCGAGATACGTTCCGTGCTTACCTGCGAGTCACGCCACGGCGTCTGCATGAAGTGCTACGGACGCAACCTCGCCACCAGCCGCATGGTGCAGAAGGGCGAAGCCGTCGGCGTCATCGCTGCACAGTCCATCGGTGAGCCCGGTACACAGCTGACCCTGCGTACGTTCCACGCCGGTGGTGTGGCCGACAACGCAGCCGCCAACGCTACCATCAAGGCTAAGTACGACAGCCGCCTCGAGTTCGAGGAGCTCCGCACCGTAGATATCTTCGACGAGGCCGGGCAGCCCGCCAAGATGGTTGTAGGCCGTCTGGCTGAAGTGCGCTTCGTCGATGTCAACACCGGCATCGTGCTCCTCACCCAGAACGTGCCTTACGGCTCCGTACTCTATAAGAAGGACGGCGAGAAGGTCGATAAGGGCGAGATCGTTGCCAAGTGGGATCCCTTCAACGCTGTCATCGTCACCGAGTCCGCCGGTCGCATCTCTTTCGAGGATGTCATCGAGGGTGTCACCTACCGTGTCGAGACCGACGAGGCCACAGGTCTGCGCGAGCTCATCGTCACGGAGTCCAAGGACAGGACGAAGGTTCCCGTGTGCCACATCCTCGACGAGAACGGCGAGCTGCTCCGCACCTACAACTTCCCCATCGGCGGTCACATCTCCGTCGAGGACAAGCAGGAGGTCAAGGCCGGCGACGTCCTTGTCAAGATACCGCGTGCCCAGAACAAGCAGAGCGATATCACGGGCGGTCTGCCTCGTGTCACCGAGCTCTTCGAAGCCCGCAACCCGAGCAATCCCGCCGTGGTCAGCGAGATCGACGGCGAGGTGTCGATGGGCAAGCTCAAGCGCGGCAACCGCGAGATCATCATCACTTCCAAGGTCGGCGACGAGCGTCGCTACCTCGTGCCCCTCAGCAAGCAGATCCTCGTGCAGGAGAACGACTACGTCCGTGCCGGCACGCCGCTGTCCGACGGTGCCATCACGCCTGCCGACATCCTGGCCATCCAGGGTCCCACGGCCGTGCAGGAGTACATCGTCAACGAGGTGCAGGACGTCTATCGTCTGCAGGGCGTGAAGATCAACGACAAGCACTTCGAAGTCATCGTGCGTCAGATGATGCGCAAGGTACAGATCGACGAGCCCGGCGACACGCGCTTCCTCGAACAGCAGATCGTCGATAAACTCGAGTTTGCCGAGGAGAACGACCGCATCTGGGGCAAGAAAGTCGTCACCGACGGCGGCGACAGCGAGACGATGGTGCCCGGCATGATCGTCACGGCCCGCAAGCTGCGCGACGAGAACTCGCTCCTGAAGCGCCGCGACCTGCGTCCCGTCGTCGTTCGCGATGCCATGCCTGCCACCTCCGTGCAGATCCTCCAGGGTATCACCCGTGCCGCCCTGCAGACCAGCTCGTTCATGTCCGCCGCCTCCTTCCAGGAGACCACCAAGGTGCTCAACGAAGCTGCCATCAACGGCAAGAGCGACAGTCTCAGCGGCATGAAGGAGAACGTCATCTGCGGTCACCTCATCCCTGCCGGAACAGGTCTGCGCGAGTTCGAGCGCATCATCGTAGGCTCCAAGGAGGACTACGACCGCGTGCTCTCCAACCGCAAGGCCATCCTCGACTACGACATCGACTAATCGACGTTCACGTCGTACGACAAACAATCATTCCCGCAGCGCCGGTTCCTCCTTGGGGCCGGCGCTGTTCGTCGATCAGCGCCAAGCCTCAAGGCTTTTACGCGAAAGCTTAATAGCTTTCGGCAAAAAGCCTTAAGGGTTTCGGGCGAAAGCCTTAAGGGTTCCATGGCGGAAAGACCACATGCCCAGAAAAAATTTTTGTTCAGAATAGACTACAGACTACAGCCGCCATGTAGTCTGTAGTCTGTTTTAGAAAAAAATATTTTTCGGATCTTCCTTCATTAACTTCTGCCGCCTACGGCGCTGTTCTTTGCCGCATCGTCTTTTTTTTCTTTTTTAGCGTAGTTTTTTTTCTTTTACCTAAAAAAGCTCTCTTACGTGAAATATTCCTCCAAAAGGAGTGACTTTCTCAGATTTTATTTGTACCTTTGCCATGTCATTGATGATTTTGCTTGTCTTGAATTGCAGCACTAAGGTAAGTGAAAAAT
>Ga0310697_10005425_pt1 | contig 12319 bp, 10 predicted proteins | sample 172DNAGHGlowgp2_FD_203883 | JGI IMG/M metagenome (GOLD analysis project Ga0310697, IMG submission 203883) | Sheep rumen microbial communities from Palmerston North, Manawatu-Wanganui, New Zealand - 1728 DNA GHGlow gp2 (v2) (version 2) | ecosystem: Host-associated > Mammals > Digestive system >... | reverse complement strand
GCCACTGCTCCTTGCTCAATAGCTTTGGGAATGAACTTGTGCCCATCGGTCTGGGTGCCAGGAATAGCAACAAAGAGATGTCCGTCTCTTATACGACGGGAGTCAATATTCACCCCCGTAATGTCAATCTCACCATCACCAATGATGTTGAGCACTTCTATGTTTCTAAACAACTCACTTAATTTCATATATCATCGTATTTATTGTGCTAAATATAGATAACATGTCATTTTCTCCTTGATAGCGGTACCAGCATGCAAACTCTGAGACTGAACTATCCCACATCCTTTGACGATAACCTTTATTCCACGACTTTCCAACTGATAAACGGCATCGCGAGCGCCCATTCCTGTTACGTCGGGCACGATATTGCCTGCTGAATTTTGCTGTTCGGGCAATTGTTTCGTCTTGATATTCAACCCATTTAGTACGTATTCTGCTGCAGAGGCATTACCTCTCTTAACATCGGGAATCATCACAGCATCTTTATCCCTGGCATCCTTGACATCAAGTTTCAGGTTTTGAGCCATTACGCCTTCAGCTATATGCCGGAACACCACTCCCGACATGCCGCCTCCAGAAGCAGGCAATCCTGTTTTCTTCAGACAAACAATACATGTGTATTGCGGATTGTCGGCAGGGAAATAGCCTGCAAATGACAGCCAATAGCGTGTAACACCTGAGTGATAACTTCCAAACTGGTCGGCAATCTGTGCCGTACCAGTTTTCCCTGCTACTTGAAATGACTTTGAACCAGCTTTCCTTCCAAGTCCCTGACTGACCACATGACGCAGGATGGTCTGCATGGTTCGGATAGTCTGCGGCTTGGCTATGCGTTCGCGCAACACCTCGGGCTCAAACTCCCTTACAACCTCACCATCTTTCATCAACGCTTTCACAAAGCGTGGCTTCATCATTTTGCCGTCATTTGCGATTGCATTATAGAAGGCCACGGTATTAATTGGAGCTATCTGAGTCTCATAGCCAATACTCATCCATGGTAGTGTTGTCTTACTCCAGTATTTGCTACGGTCACTGGTCTTGGTGTCTGGCATTCTGATCCACGGGGTACGATAACCTACTAATGGTAATTGGAGATCTTCGTGAATGCCTACTCGATACAAGCCTTCGACATACTTTCTGGGATTGCTGCCATAGAACTTGTCGATCACATAGCTTACACCGATATTGGAACTGACTTCAAGCGTCCGTGCCACATTGATATCCTGATAACCACCACGCCTCCAATTGTGGTCCTTCATGTCACGACCATGCATATTCATGACGCCACTACCAGTGGGAATAACAAAGGATGTGTCTACAACACCGTCGTCAAGGGCGACGAGAAAGGAGGCAACCTTGAACACAGACCCAGGTTCACAACGATAGCTGATGGCATTGTTCACCGCTTCATAATAGAACGGATTGCCCTGGCTGTCGTAAGCACGTGACATATTGACGATTGCCTTCACATCACCTGTCTTCACCTCCATGAGAATGGCAACTCCCATCTCACCATTAATTTCTTTCAATTCTTCTATTACGGCCCGTTCTGCCAAGTCCTGCATGGTCACATCTATAGTTGTCACCACATCCGCACCGTCAACAGGAGTGAGCACAGGTATGTTTAGATACTTATTAAGCACTTTACGACGATGCATCAGACCATTAGTCCCTCTAAGGACAGAGTCGTACGACAACTCCAAACCATATTTAGCACTGTCCTTTGCGCCAAACAAGTCGCCTATCGTTCGCTGAGCCAACGAACCGAAAGGTCGGCGACGAGAATTGTATGGTTCCCAGTGAAACCCGCCTTTATATATTTTCTCCCTAAAGATAGGGAGTTTCCGCACTTCACAAAAAGTATTATAGTCGACTCGTCGTGGCCATATTGCCCAGTGACGGGCCCCCACTGTTCCATTCTTCAAAACCAGATTCTTGCCTTCCAACAAATGCCGTTTGAACTCTTCCGCAGACCTGCTGGGGAAAATCTGATTAAGCTCATACGAGATACTATCTATGGATGCTTCCCACATAGAATCACGCCTATAGCAGTCCGAAGAATCTGTAATGCCAGCCTGGAAATCCACAAACATCTTATATTCGGGTATGCTGCTGGCCATCAACTGCCCATCACAACTGAGAATGTTACCGCGAGTGGGCTTAACACTCAAGCTATCACGCTTTTGGCGGGATGCGACCTGTGTCCAATAGTCTTTCTCAGCGGTCATAATATACATCGCCCTGCCAACAATGGCAAAGCCCACGAATGTCAGAACTACTGCAATAAGCAGGTAGCGAGGCATAACCTTTTCGCTGTTGAACTTACTCATTCCGCTTTTTACTCTGGTACATTAATAATAAAAGGTGGCTGGTCCGAAGTCTTCAGCACACTGTCTTTGTTATGTTTTAGCGCATTAAGCACATGGCTCTCGCGACACTGTTCCGTCAATGTACTGGAACTAGAAAGTGCCTTGAATTTCGCGTCAAGCAGTTCTTTTTCCATCTTGTCGATAGCGATTAGGTCCTGCTGACATTGGTATCTGAACGCGACATAGATAATGGCAAACACTACAATAAGTATCATGACCCATATCTGACGCCTGATCATTTCTGCTGTAAGGAAGTCTCCGCCAAGAATTGTCTTCAAGGTCATTGTAGGAGAAAACTTGGGGTCTTCCTCTTTTACCTGTGCCTTGATTTTCTGCAGCGTCTTCTTGGCCTGCTTTTTCATCTCAACGGTCTCTTCTTTCAATGAAACCGTTTCATCCTTTAGCGAAGCCATTTCTGCACAGTCTTCTTCCTTAGGCTGTATCTGTTCTATATCGTCTACCTTATTCATTCCTTTCCACACTTTTCTGCAATTCTCAATTTTGCACTCCTGCTTCTCGGGTTTGATTCTTGTTCCTCCGCCGACGGGGTAATCACCTTGTTTCCTACTATTCTAAAGGGAGTTTCTATCCTGCCAAAGAAGTCTTGTTTCAACCTACCTTCCACATTACCAGTCTTAATAAGGTTTTTTACGATTCGGTCTTCGAGCGAATGATAGGTGATGATGCTCAGCCGGCCACCTTCCTTGATAAGCGTCTCTGCTCCGTAGAGCATTTCTTTCAGGGCTTCCATCTCGTGATTGACTTCTATACGTAAAGCCTGAAACATCTTGGTCACCTCTTTCTTTTCACGCTCGCGAGGGAACAGCTTTTCTGTTGCCTGTATAAGTTCGCCTGTCGTCTCTATAGGCTTTTCCCTGCGTCTCTTAACAATGGCCGATGCTATCTTGCGCGCACTTTTCAGTTCACCATAAACATAGAACACATCCCCCAATCGTTCTTCATCGTAGACATTCACAATGTCTGCTGCCGTTATTCCTGCACGTTTATTCATGCGCATATCCAACTTCGAGTCGAAACGGAACGAAAAGCCTCGAGTTTCGTCATCAAAATGGTGACTTGATACACCAAGATCCGCCAACAGACCATCTATTCGCTCTACGCCATAATAACGCATCCAATTTTTTATGTATCTGAAGTTGCTTCTAACAAAAGTAAACCTGCTGTCATCGATGATATTTCGCTCTGCATCGGCATCCTGATCGAAACTGAAGAGATGTCCGTCAAGTCCCAACCTATTAAGGATTTCTCGACTATGCCCACCACCACCAAAGGTCACATCTACATAGACACCCCCTGGAGTGATGTTAAGACCGTCAACACTTTCAGCAAGAAGGACAGGACGGTGATATACTTCAGTTGTTCTCGCCTCAGTCATACTTCACGGTTCATTATGCTTTCAAATTCAACCCCAAACTCATCTTCTGACTTCATCGTTTCATCCAAGTGCTGTGGATTCCAAATCTCAATGATGTCGTCCATCCCAACAAATTGTATATCCTGACTTATTCCTGCTACCTTCAACAGTCGCTTGGATATCAGAAAACGTCCATTCCCATCAAGCACTATAGCTTCAGCTTCAGATACAAACTGACGAAGCATTTGCCGATGAGCAGGCTGCCAAGGCTTCAGATGAGATTTCAGGAGGTCCAGTCGCTCATTCCACACGCTCTCAGGGTAAAGCACAAGACATTTCTGGAACACATCCTTCCGAAGAATGAGCGTCTCCTCGCCAGATGCTTGGAGCACCTTGCGGAAAACCGATGGCAGAAAAGCCCTTCCCTTGGCATCAGTCTTTGCTTCTATATTCCCTAAAAAACGCATCTACACCTAATATATTAATGATTCGGTTACAAAATTATATATTTTTCCCCACTTCACACCACAATTCCCCACTTTTTTTTGAAATTAACTATTTTTATTGATTTCCCTTGGGAAATTAAAGCTGTTGTGTACAAAATACATTCGATTTTTAATATTTTTCTCCCTTTTTTGCGCATTTCTAAAAGAATTGTGCTATTTTTGCACCTTGTTAACGAAATTAGGAGATAATGACAACTATCACAGAGAAAACTATCGATATAGATAGCATTCTGAAAGGAAAAATGGGGGACAGGATGAAATATGTCCCTAACTTCTTGGTCAGCTGGCTAAAGCGCATTGCCCATCAGGACGATGTAAACGCTTATTTATGGGATAGTCGCGACAAAGTAGGTGTCGACTGGTTGGAAGAGTGTGTCAGATACTTGGACATAACCATGAAGATAACTGGGAAAAACAACCTGCCCTCACCAAACGACGGAAAACTCTACACATTTGTTAGCAACCACCCTTTAGGAGGTCAGGACGGTGTAGCTTTAGGTGCTATCATAGGGCGACACTATAACGGACGATTCCGCTATCTCGTCAATGATTTACTTATGAATCTCCCTGGCTTAGCCCCGCTTTGTATTCCCATCAACAAAACAGGTAAGCAAAGCCGCAATTTTCCGGCGATGGTCGAAGCCGGTTTTCAGAGCGACAATCACATGCTGTTATTCCCGGCCGGTCTTTGTTCACGACGGCATAACGGTTTAGTTCGTGACATTCCTTGGAAAAAAACATTCATCACCAAAAGCGTTGAGTACCATCGCGATGTAGTACCTATTCATTTTGGAGGACAAAATAGCAATTTTTTCTATCATCTGGCGAACTTCTCCGACAAATTCCTGCCGTTTAATCTCGCTATGCTGTTTCTTGTCGATGAAATGTACAAAAACACGCATAAATCTTTTCGCATCGCCATTGGCGAGCCTATACCTTGGCAGACGTTTGACAAAAGCAAAACACCATTTGAATGGGCTCAATATGTCAAAGAAAAAGTTTACACCCTATAACACCTTCACCTCAAACAATATCTGACAATGGAACAAGAGATTATCAAGCCAATAGATAAGAAAGTCCTAAAACAGGAACTGACTCCAGAGTTACAACTTCGTATGACCAACAAGAGTCATAATGAAATATATATTGTAACAGCTCATAATGCGCCTAATGTCATGAAAGAGATTGGGCGATTGCGCGAGATTGCGTTTAGAGAAGCGGGCGGCGGTACAGGTAAAGCTATGGACATAGACGAATTTGACACCTGTGAGAACTGCTACAAGCAACTCATCGTATGGAATCCAGAAGAAGAGGAGATTATTGGCGGATACAGATACCTTGAGGGCACATCATGGGAGATTGACGACAACGGACAGCCGAAACTGGCCACTAGCCATATGTTCCGCTTCTCCGAGAAATTCCTTAAGGAATATGCACCATACACCATAGAGCTGGGGCGGTCATTTGTGTCATTGCCCTATCAGTCGTCGAGGATGGGAGCGAAAAGTCTTTTTGCCCTTGACAACCTCTGGGACGGACTTGGGGCCTTGACTGTCATCAAGCCCAACGTCAAATACTTTTTCGGCAAAATGACGATGTACCCTTCATATATTCGCAAAGGCCGTGACATGATTCTTTATTTCCTGAAGAAGCATTTCGACGATAAGGAGCATCTTATTATCCCGATGAAACCGCTCAAAATTGAGGAAGACCCAAACGAACTTTCTAAATTATTCTGCAAAGACAACTTCAAGGAAGACTATCGCATCCTGAACTCAGAGATACGCAAACTTGGCTACAATATCCCTCCCCTTGTAAATGCTTACATGAATCTATCTCCAACCATGAAGCTTTTTGGCACAGCCATCAACTATGGTTTTGGAGATGTCGAAGAAACAGGCATTCTCATCGCTATGGACGAAATCCTTGAAGAGAAGCGTGTACGCCACATAGACTCCTTTATAAAAGAGCACCCCGAAGCAATGAAGATTACAAGCGGAGCCAACAAAGTGATATACAAAGAGCGAAAAGACTAAACTATAGGCAATGCGATGCCACTAATTTTTTGATATATATCGAGCGCATAGACATCAGTCATTCCGCTAATATAGTCAATAACAGCCATAAGGCGGGTTTCAAAATCTGGGGAGTCTATATCGTATTGAGTGCTGACGCGACTAATCAACTGCTTAGAATAGAACCTGTCAGGATACTGAACCGCTTCAACGAAACCTCCCATAAGGGTTTCCATAATCTTATAGCCTGACAATTCCACATCAAGCACCGGCTTGCTCCTGTAAATACGTACTTTAGACAAACGACAGCAGTGCTGATAAGCCTCTTTTACGGACGGCGAGATATGCTGGACAAGGCTATCGTTAAAAGTTCCGCAAAGAATGGCCTCCTCATTGTTCACAAATGCAGCAACACATTCGCTTTCCAGCTTGCCAATGGCACAAGAACGCAAGTAGACCACCTTTTCATTATCATCCGACAATCCCTCATCTTCAATCCTTTGGAGAATGTGCTTTTGTTGGTCTTCGTCAAAGAATCCAAGCAGCAAAGAAGAAACCTCATTAAAAGAAAGAATCTTTAACTTGTGGGCATCTTCCAAATCCATAATCTCATAGCAGATATCGTCAGCAGCTTCTACGAGATAGACCAACGGATGACGAACATATCTCAATGGTTCACCTGGCTGAGAAACGCAAAATATGCCCAATTCATCGGCAATTTTCCGATAGATATTTCGCTCACTATTGAAGAAGCCAAACTTGCCTTTGTTCCCTGCTGCTGAAGAAGAAAAGGGATATTTCACGATGCTTGAGAGCATGGAATAAGTCATAACAAAACCTCCTGCCCGTCTGCCTTTAAACTGATGGGTTAGTATACGAAACGCATTTGCATTACCTTCAAAATGCGTAATGTCATCCCAGAAGCCATGACTTACCTCACGTTGTAAATCAGAGCCAGGGCCCTCGGTAAAGAATGTCTGTATAGCCTTCTCGCCACTGTGCCCAAAAGGGGGATTACCCATATCATGTGCGAGACAGGCAGCTGCCACAATCTGTCCGATTTCATTAAACAAGGTATTATCTAATTCCGGATGCTTTTCTATCAGACGACGAGACACATCATTGCCCAGAGACATGCCCACACAGGCAACCTCAAGCGAATGAGTCAGACGGTTGTGCACAAAAACGCTGCCTGGTAATGGAAACACTTGCGTTTTATTCTGAAGACGCCGAAATGGTGCTGAAAAAATCAGCCGGTCATAATCGCGTTTAAACTCCGTACGATCATCATGCCTCTGAGGATGACGATGCTCCTGTCCAAGTCGTTTGTTGGAAATCAATTGTAGCCAATTCATCATAATTGAGGGCAAAGATAATGCAAATAATTATAAAAAACCACATTTTCGCAAGAAAAGTATGGCTATTTGGGGAAAATGCACTATTTTTGCACCTTAATTAATGAAGTCTTAAAGAAATGCTACAGATAAAAGTCATCAACAAAGGGCATCACCCCCTCCCCCAATACGCTACAGCCCTGAGTGCAGGGATGGACTTGCGCGCCAACATTGATGAGTCCATAACGCTGCAGCCATTAGAGCGCCGGCTGATTCCAACAGGATTACATATTGCCCTGCCAGACGGCTATGAGGCACAGGTACGCCCACGGAGTGGGCTTGCCCTGAAGAAAGGGATTACAGTACTCAATTCACCAGGCACCATCGATGCAGATTATCGCGGTGAAATCGGGGTTTTACTCATAAATTTGTCGCAGGATGCTTTTATGGTGAACGACGGTGATCGTATTGCCCAGATGGTGATAACGCGTCACGAGCAGGGAGAATTTGTTCCTGTAGAGACACTTAATGAGACAGAGCGAGGCGAGGGTGGCTATGGACATACTGGAGTAAAATAATGAGAAGACAGATATTATTTTTTTGTATCTTACTGAGCAGTATAGGCAGTCTGGCCAGCGAAGTCAGTCAGCGCAAGTATGACTACTATTTCCTCGAAGCCATGGTACAGCGCCAGAAAGGCAACCACGATGCTGCTTTCGATCTCTTGCAGCATTGCATTGAACTGAATCCCCAAGCAGCAGAAGCCTATTTCTATCTGGCACAATACTACGCAGGTATGAAGAATAGTACCAAGCCATTGGAGTATATCCAGAAGGCGGCAGCACTCAACCCAGACAATGAAACCTACATGGAGACCCTATCGCAAGGTCTTATAGCCCGGCAAGATTACAAAGGTGCTATCAATGTTATTGAACGGCTTTACCAACACAACAAAGACCGCGAGGATCTGTTGGAGACACTCTTCCAATTATATCAGCATGTCAAGGATTACGACAAGGCAATAGCCGCACTGGAACATATCGAGGCCATAGACGGCAAGAATGAGAGGCTGTCTGTTGCCAAAAGCGAAATCTACACACAGATGGGCAACAAGAAAGCCGCCATCGCAGAGATGGAGGCCTTAGCTCGCCAATACCCCAATGACCTCAACTATCTGGGCATGTATGGTGACCGTCTCATGATGAACGGGCAAGAGAAAAAAGCATTGAGCGTGTTTGACCGCATCCTGAAGGAAGAGCCAGACAATAGTCGCGTGCTGATGTCACTACGCACCTACCACCAGTCGAAAGGTAACCAGTTAATGGCAGACTCACTTACACGCCGCCTACTGCTCAGCAAAAGCACTTCCGGTGAGGAGAAAGTGTACTTGTTGCGTCAGGAGATAACCACATGTGAACAAACTGGAGGCGACAGTACCAAGGTGCTCAGCCTGTTTCACTCCATGCTTGCCACCCAGCCTGATGTTGACATTGCCCTGCTTTGTGCTACCTACATGGGACTTAAGAAGATGCCCAAAGACAGCATATCCCCCCTCTACGTACAAGTGCTCGGCATGGCTCCAGACAATGTGCCCGCCCGTCTGCAATTAGTATCCTTCGCATGGGAAAAAGAAGACATGGACCAAGTCATAGACCTTTGTCAGGCAGCCCGTCAGTACAACCCCGACGAAATGGCATTCTATTACTATCAAGGTATAGCCTACTTCAAGCAAGAGAAGCTCGACGATGCCCTCTCAGCCTTCCAGAATGGCATAGGCGTCATTACGGAAGAGAGCGACCCGTCCATTGTCTCCGACTTCTATGCCGTCATGGGCGACATCCTTCACCAAAAAGGACAGGCAGAAAAGGCCTATGCCGCCTACGATTCCTGCCTACAATGGAAGGATGACAACATCGGCTGTCTGAACAACTATGCCTATTATCTGAGTGAAGAGGGACAACAACTCGACAAGGCAGAGCAGATGAGCTACCGCACGGTGAAAGCCGAGCCCAAGAACTCCACCTATCTCGACACCTACGCCTGGATACTGTTCATGCAGAAGCGCTACAGCGAGGCTAAGATCTATATTGACCAGGCCCTGCAGAACAAGGATGACTCTGTCAACAACGCCGTAATCCTGGAACATGCTGGCGACATCTATGCCTTCTGCGGCGAACAGGAGCGCTCGCTGGAACTCTGGCAGGAAGCCAAGAAAGAAGCGCCAGACAACCTTTTACTTACCAGAAAGATTGAATTAAGAAAATACATTAAAGAATGAGATTATCAAGTATGCTGAAGATTGCCCTGCTGGCAATCCCCTTGTTACTGAGTTCCTGTGCGTCGAAGAAGAAAGCGGTGCAGGAGAAACCCACGACAACCGTAAATATGGAAGGCAAGTCTTTCTTGGAAAAGGTACAAGCAAACGCTCAGGATACCAAGTTTATCACCTCAAAGGTGAAGTTCTCCGTTGAAGTAGGCGTACAGAAGCTCACATTGACTGGAAACCTGAAGATGAAGCGCGACGACGTCATCCGTCTTCAGCTCATGGCTTTCGGCTTCGTGGAGGCCGGGCGTATAGAGTTCACCAAAGACTATGTCCTCATCATGGACCGTATCAACAAGCAGTATTTGAAAACGCCCTACGTACAGGTAGACTTCCTCCGAAATAGCGGTCTGAATTTCAACTCCCTACAGGCACTGTTCTGGAATGAGTTGTTTAAGCCCGTACACTACAATGTAAAGAATAAGGATGAAAAGGAAGAAGACTTCGTTGCCATTGAGAGTGGCGACGACGTGGTTATCTCGCTCGACGACGGCAAGATGGGCTATAGTTGGCTGGCAGACAAAGACAACAACCTGCTGAAGATGGCAAACATCCTCTATAAAGACAAGTTCAATGGCAACTCACAGCTAAACTGGGACTATCAGGACTTCAAGCAGACAGACCAGAAGATGTTTCCTACCAAAAACACGATAACGCTGACCACTCCCAACACAGAAGTGAAGCTGGGCATGACGCTCAACTATATCAAGAATGAGACGGAGTGGGAGACACGTACACAGGTTTCCTCCAAATACCGTGAAGTGACTGTCGACGAGATTATCCGCCGCTTCATGTCCCTCTAAACAGATAAAGACAGATGAAGAGACTATTTTTCCTCTTCCTGGCCCTATGCCTTGTCATGGCCGTCCCCGCACAGCAGAAAAAGAAGAGTTCTGCTGCCAAACAGGCGACAGCCACCAAGACCGTATCCAAGAACGCTAAGCGGAAGACAGCAAAGCCTGCCCAGACAAAGAAGAAATCTTCTGCCCAGAAACAGGCCCCCGTCACCGTTCAAGGACTGAAAAGCCAGCGGCAGCAGATACAGAAGCAAATCAAAGAGCAGGAGTCGCGCCTTCGTGCCAACGAGCGCAATGTGAAGCAGCGTCTGCAGACCCTGATGGTCATCAATACGGAGATTGACGACAAGCGCAGGTCTATCGACACTATCCGCCGCGATATTGGTCAGCTCAGCGGCAGCATTCTGGAGATAGACAAGCAGGTAAAGGTACTCGAAAAGGAACTCGATATACGCAAGCAGCGCTATATGAAGTCGATGCGCTACATGCATCGCAACCACAACATCCACAATCAGCTGATGTTCATCTTCGGTGCCCAGAACTTCACCCAGATGTACCGCCGTCTGCGCTTCGTCAGAGAGTATGCCGTCTACCAGCGTGCTCAGGGCGAAGCCGTCAAGGCCATGCAGCAACAAGTGATAGAAGCTGTAGAGGAACTGACCACAGTCAAACAGCAGAAAAACACCCTGCTCCATAAAGGTGAGCAAGAGAAGAAAGCTCTCGAAGGCAAGCAGGTAGAGCAACAGAACGTGGTGAACACCCTGCAGAAGCAGCAGAAGACCATTCAGGGCATCATCGACCAGCAGCGCAAGAAGGATGCCGAGCTCAACGCCCAGATAGACAAGTTGATAGCCGAAGAAGTGGCACGCGCCAAAGCGCGCGCCGAAGCTGAGCGCAAGCGCAAGGAAGCCGAAGAGGCCGCGAAGAAGCGCGCCGAGGAGCTGGCTCGCAAGAAAGCCGCCGCTGAGGCTGCTGCCCGCGAGAATGCCCGCCGTATAGCCGAAGCCAAGGCGCGCGAGGAGAAGGCAAAGGCCGAGGCACGTGCCGCAGCCAGGAAGAGTGCTGAGGCGAAGGCAAGGGCAGAAGCCGCTGCCCGCGAAGCCGAACGACAGCGCAAGGAAGAAGAGCGCAAGGCAGCCAAGGCCGCAAGAGAGCACCAGCGCCAACTGGCAGAGGCCCGCAAGAAAGAGAAGCAGGAAAGCAACTTCACCGTGTCGACGGAAGACCGCCGGCTGAGTGGCAACTTCGAGAGCAACCGTGGCCGGCTGCCCATACCCGTCACCGGCGGCTACAAGATAGTAAACCGTTTCGGACAGTACGCCGTGGAGGGCCTGAAAGGCAACGTGACACTCGACAACAAGGGCATCAACATCAAGGGACAGCCCGGCGCACAGGCGCGAAGCGTCTTCGATGGCGAAGTGTCGGCCGTCTTTGGCTATGCCGGTTCGATGGTCGTTATCATCCGTCACGGCAGCTACCTTTCAGTCTATACCAACCTGTCGTCTGTCAGCGTCAGCCGCGGGCAGCACGTCAGCACCCGCCAGACACTTGGACGTATCGGCGGCGATGGCATCATGCAGTTCCAGCTCAGGCGTGG
>Ga0310697_10005422_pt1 | contig 12322 bp, 11 predicted proteins | sample 172DNAGHGlowgp2_FD_203883 | JGI IMG/M metagenome (GOLD analysis project Ga0310697, IMG submission 203883) | Sheep rumen microbial communities from Palmerston North, Manawatu-Wanganui, New Zealand - 1728 DNA GHGlow gp2 (v2) (version 2) | ecosystem: Host-associated > Mammals > Digestive system >... | reverse complement strand
TTGCTGCTGTACACATCTTCATCTTCTCCTTTTTCTATAAATGCCGACACCATCTTCCAGTTCAAACACTCTTGTCGGCTTTATGTATTTTTCCTTAACATCAATACTACGCACTCGACAGTATTGGCTTGTCCAAACATGTCGAAATGCCTTCATTTATTACAAAGTTTTTATTCACATTGCGTTATTTTTTCACAGTTTTCACACAGCCCATTACAATCTTGCATTTCAAAAAAACGCGGGTTTCTATCTACACCCACATATGGAATTCCACGTTTCTTACATATCTCTATGATCGCTTTCCTATTTTGCGCCGACATTCTGTTTCCCAGAAAAACCTTTGTGATAGGGAAGAATTCTATGTTATAGTCGTCTTTGTTTTTCCCTAAAGGTAGTAACAGTCGCCATTCATATTGATAAGCCCAATCAATACTTTTTCTCAAAACACCATGAAAATATATATCCCATAAAAGATTATCAGTGGGGATCTTGTCTTTGGCCTCAACAATTCTTTTTGTCACATCTGGCCGAACCTTACAATAGACGACAGGAAAAATATTATAATAAATATCTTGATAAGCCTTTTCTTGTGGTAATACTGTATACTCAACGCAGAAGCCTCTGTGCTGATCAGCATAACTACCTCCCCACATTAATTGTGAATATGGCGTAGTTGTAAAACAAGTTATCCTAAAGACATCTTTTAAGTATTCACTATACTTCTGGTATTCATTCGCAATTGCTCGAGAAACCGCCTCTCCAAAATTCCCAGATGACTTACATTCTACTAAAACAGACATAATAAACTCTTGATTGGATAGCCTTTCTAATTCATTTTTCGGCGCAACAGTAAATGCTTTTTCCAAATTCTTTTGAATGTAAAATGGCCACAATGATTTAACCAGTACATCTCCTGCTTCTTGATTTGTCCATTCATCATTCACTTCCACACCGCAACGCATACAGTATTCCATTACTCTAAGACGTTCATATGCATTATAATCCAAGGTAATATCCGAATCATAAATATCATCAAACTTGGTCGGTGTTTGTAAATATACAGTATTATTAATCAAAGACTGTTGGGAGTAATTTACAATGATTCCATCAGAATTCTTTTCGTCAATGTTTGAATAGTATTTATAGAGTTTCGACGGCATATAAAGCTTTGATCGAATTCCAAACTCGTTAATCCCCATATGTTCAATTTCGTCTAATGGCATTATCGCTCCATTAATAATACAACTCTTCATTAGCTGCTCTTTGATACTATTTACATCTAATTGTTCCATTACTTACAAACCTCACTATATTCAACAAAACACTAGAATTAATTGCGATTACCCATCATACACATATATGTTCACCAGTTTCATCAATCCTCGTCCTTACATACAATCGTATATCCACGTCTTTCAATGAAACTCTGCATCACCAACTCAATATACATATTATTTAATTGTCTTAAATACTTTGCATCATTTTATCTTTTCTTTAAAATTCTACAGAAATCACCTATTCAAACAAAGCGACTCCCAGTCTATCACTGGAGACCTCTTTATTTTATTCATTTATTTCCCAATGCCCATATCGCTTTCCGCCAACCCGTTCTATACGACCGGTTTCCTTAAAAGCACGCATATATCTCACTAGTGTTCTCCTAGCTATTCCAACTTCTTCTGACAACTGATCAAGTGTGATCTCTGGCTTTCTGCGAATCACATCAGTTATCTTAAGTGCCATAGTGCCATCCAAAGTGCCATAACTCTTGGCACTATGGCCCTTTGGCACTATAGGCTGATCTATAAGCGCACTCCTGAGCGCCGGGAAATACACTCTGATTCCGGTTCCAAGTATCTCATATCTGGGAAGCTCCGCGCCAAGCGCTATGCACTCATCACATATCTTTTGAATTCCTTGTCCCCAGGTTTCTATATATCCCGCTCTGTAGAATACATTGGCAATATCAGGATTATACGGAATGGAATCATGCGGCTGCATCAAGGTCTCCGCAGTCCATCCCTCAGGAAGGATACAGCGGTTGCTTATAATAATCTGCTCTTCCTCAATCCTTATCTGTATCGGAGTACCGTACATATAACAGTTATGAGCGATGGCATTGTAAATAGCTTCGCGGATGGCGTTCCTCGCAAAAGGATAAGTCTCTACACGCCGGTCGTGTTCATACGTAATTTTTGCCTTCAAGTACTTCAGATAAATCAGATCCACAACCTTATCTGCCGTAGATATAAGCGAACCTTCAAGATCATCATGATACTCCACGGTTCCGTTCGCAAATTTGCCGACTTTAACGAAACTTCCGACCTGCACAATACTCGGATCACCGTAGAACAACAGCACGGCAGAACGCTTCAGCTTGCCGTTTGATAATAGTTTCAACTTGGACAGAAGTTCCTCATTTGAAATATTAAGCTCAGCCTCGGTCATACGCTTGCTGCGAAGTGCCTCTCTCCTAAATATCCTAAAACTTTCCTCATCCAGGTCGTCAACGGTAATTCCATCAACAGTTACATCTTCCCACCTGACGCCGGTCTTTTTCGTGATAAACTCTGTCAAAGCAATCCCTGTCAGCTGCTGCTTAGTTGCACCACTCCTGTAATGAAATTCACCATGATAACTGATGGGAAATGAACTCGGATCAACCTTTATTTCAAGATAGTCTTTCCCATCTTTCGTATGCTTATTCACATCCGCAACAATGCCAAGCCCGGACTGGATCTTATTCGGGATATCTTCCATCAGCTTTTTTACATCCTTCAAGCCGACAACATTACCGGCATCATCAATACCAATGTAAATGGTGCCGCCCTGAGCATTGGCAAAGCCGCATATCCATTTCAGGTATTCATCCCGCCAGGATTCCTTATACTCGATGTTTTGACTTTCTGCCATAAACAATAACCTCCGGTTCTATAGCCTCTTCAAATTCATCTCTGAAGAAGCTGTACTATCTCATTTCTTCAAAATATTTATTTGCATTATGCACTATCATCCTATATAAAAGGTCTCCGTCGATAAGCTCTATTAATCCGCCTTGTCTCTTTACAAACGAGAACGCATCCCTTGAAAAATATGATGAAGTAACCAACATTGCCCTAACTTCTTCGATATCATTTTCCACTTCCTGCATTGTATCGTATTGTTTATCATACCGCCTCTGTAAATCTGACATTTTACGTTCAAACATTGCATCATCATACGGAAGTTCATCCATTTGTTTTTCCAATCTGTTCTTGATTGCTTCAGCCTGACGCAACTTTCCTTCAAATGTCTTAAGTTTCTTCACTAACTCGGTAGTATCAATGCTTTCCCCGATCTTTGCTTTGATAGCATCAACAAAAACCGGATTCTTAACCAGATTGGTTATTACATAGACAACCTCTTTTTCCAGTTTGCTATTCTCAATATTCTGTCGGAATTCACATCTGTGTCCGGTAGCGTTGCTGTTATTCTTGCAATAATAATAGTGACGTTCCTTATTATCCTTGCTATGAGGTTTTGAGGTATTTGAATACATACCCTTTCCACAGCAGGGACACTTCAATATTCCTGATATTATGGCAACTCTGCAATTTGTCTTTGGAGCCCTCATTGCAGCCTTTTTCTTGCGACGTTCCTCCGCCATCTTCCAAACATCTTCAGAGATAATGGCTTCGTGCTTACCTTCATACACGGGATACTCTTCCTGAGCTACTATGTGCATCTCATTGTGGGTACCGGGTTTCTTCTCAGTCCGTCTTCTGCCATATGCGATCTTGCCGGCATAAACAGGATTTGCCAGCACTTTCCTAACAAAAACTTCAGAAAAACCATTAATACTATTATTTTGCCTGAGCTTTTTAACATACCCTTGATCATTGAGATATCTGGCAATAGCAATAGTGCCTTTTCCCTTGTTCACATACTGATCGAATATTATCCGTATGATATCGACCTCGTCTTCCGCAATCTGCAATTCACCGTCAACAAGTTTATATCCGTAGGGTGCAAAACCGCCGTTCCATCTTCCTTCACGAGCTTTCTGTTCACGGCCTGCCATTGTCTGAGCACGGATATTCTCACGTTCTATCTCTGCCACTGCGGAAAGAACCGATATCATAAGTTTTCCGGCATCCTTGGAGCTGTCTATTCCATCCTCAACACAGATCAGATTAACATCATGATCCTGCATACGCTGAAGTGAACTCAAAACATCTGCAGCATTTCTTCCGAATCGGGATAATTTGAACACCAGAACATAAGAAATTCCGTCTTTGCTGTCTTCAATATCACTCATCATTCTCATAAACTCGGGTCTTTCAGCAATATTCTTGCCCGAAGCGCCCTCATCTGAGTATTCGCCTGCAATCTCCATATTCTGATAATCAGCATATTTACGTAACTTGTCTTTTTGAGCATCGAGACTATATCCATCTACCTGGATTGCTGTTGAAACACGTGTGTATATATAACATTTAATGTTATTCTTTGGCATTAGTCACACCTTCTTCCTTTTTAGCCAGGTCATTCATCTGAATATAGTATTCAAGAAGTCTGAGCACATATTCCGGACAATGCCTGTTACCAAGCTCCCAGTCTGTTACCGTTCTGTACGGAATCTTGAAGTATTCACAGAACACCTTGCGGTTCATTCCTGTAGCTTCTCTCAGTTCTATGATCTTATCTTGTGTATTCATTATTATTTCCTCCTGTTGATATTTACGCTTTGCGTATATAGTAATACACGCATTAATTTTACGCAATGCATTATTGTTTGAAGATTGATGTTGTGTGTGATAACATAAGTATGAAATTGGTCCCCGTCGATAGACGGCACGCCCAAGAATTTAGCATTTAAAGCCGCTTAGCTTGACCGTTGGCGGCTTTTTAGTATCATAGAAAGTGTAATTGTTCCTTCGACTTTCTTTCAGTATCTGTTTGGGTGTAACACGCTACATCTTGCAAGCAAGGTCGTGTGCAACTGGAAGCTCTGCGATACCAAGAACGGAGCCAGGAGCAGCGGAATTCTGTACAGCATAGCTGAGACAGCAAAAGCCAACAACCTGAAACCTGCTGAATATATGCAGTATCTTTTGGAGCAAATCCTGCTTCACGATGAAGATGCACCAAGCACTTATCTGCCGTTCTTGATGCCGTGGTCTGAAGATCTGCCGGACAGCTGCAGAAATACAATTAACTCTTGAATGTAAAAAGCCGAGCAACGAGCTCGGCGTTTTAATTACAAGGTACCTATGGTTTACCGTTTACCTTATACCCCCTTTGTCCGCATCTACTCTATTGACGAGTACCTGATGCAAAATGTTCGCAGGTTCGAGAGATTATTATGATTTTTTCACTTAAGGCTTATATAAACAGATCGTCCATCGTTATTACATTATCGAAACTCCACCTATACTCATTATTCTTGATTCCAAATGTGGTAATCAATGTATTGTGAACAGCATTCTTTTTTGGAATCATCGCATAGAGCAGATTCTTTCTGTGGCGTAATATAGAATCATAGTCTTTGTCAACCGTGAACTCCTCGCCATAATATTTCATCTCACACATATTTACTATATTATCCCTGCGTGAAATGATCATATCTATCTGCGTTCCTTTATAGTCTTCACCCATTTTTGTCCAAGCTGATTGCGTAGTGCTGATGCCGCTTATCCCAAGTGCTTTCTTAATCTGTTCAATATGATTAAAGCATACATTTTCAAATGCATGACCTCTCCATGTTACTATGGGCTGTAATGTGACATTCGATAACCAGAACGTTTCCGGAATCATCTCATTTTTCTCTATGAAATCAAGATAAAATATGCAAAAAGGATCAACCAGTTTGTAATGCTCTTCTCTTTTGCTGTAGCCAAAAGGCACGTACTTTATAATGAAATCGCTGACAATCAATGCCTTTAACGCATCGGTCAGAGTTCCGCCTTCTGTATACCCGGTTAATGCGGAGATCTCTTTTCTTGTATATCCCATGGTTCTTGTCTTTAATGCCTTTATGATTGCTTTCATCATATCAGGATTAGTAAATACCGATGCAAACAAACGATCATATTCCATAGAGAGCTTAGCTCCCTTTGCAAAAAACAGATCGTCCACATTTTGGGCAAGACTGCGGCCTCTCTTAAAATAGTTCAAATAATAAGGTATGCCACCGAAAATCATATAACTTTGAACAATATCATATCGAGACAAGCTTATCCCATTCTCTTTAAATAGCAATTCACACTCTTTTAAATTGAATGGTTCTAACTTGATCTCCCATGTCACACGTCCATATAGACCACCATGATTATTAATAAGTTTGTCTCTCATCCAAGAATTAGCACTTCCTGAAACAACAAGCATCACATTTCTGTGACATGCCCAGTTATTCCAAAATGATTCCAATCCCGTAATGAATCCGGATTTTGGTGTATCCATCCATGGTAGCTCATCGAGAAAGATCAACTGTCTTGATCCGTCATCGTTTTTTTGCAGGAACATCTCAAGCATGAAAAACGCTTCCAGCCAGTCACTTGGGCAGTGATCTTTTTTCATTCCATGAGAGATTAGGGAATAATAGAAAGCCTGTAATTGTTTTCTTATAGGCTTTCCCTTTGGTTCATCGCCTGATTCTACGGGTGATATTCCAGCATGTCTGAATGTTATGCGTCCCTTGAATGTTTCATCAATCAAATAGGTTTTACCAACACGACGTCTTCCGTATACAGCAACAAATTGCGCCTCTTCGCAGTCATATCTCTCAAGCAGTTCTGATACCTCTTTTTCTCTTCCTATCATCAGTTATCCTTTCAAAAGTCCATACTTAGTTGTGAATTTGTTCTAAAAATTATAACTTCTCGATATTCAGCCGTCAACTGAATTATTCGTTATTCGCGGCTTGCTATCGCAGGCATATGGCTAATATATCAGACTTTCAACGCTTGTTTACATTAGATTCTCAATCTAACAGCTCGGCCTGGCAAATATAATACTGATTGTTCGTTATACTGTCTATTTTCTATATCAGAAAACTCAACATTCATTACAACGTTTTACTAGAATTCTCTTAACTATAAACTGTAAGCCAGTTATTCAACATGATTTCTGTTTGTGTGATACTTTTTACTCCTTAATACCAAACCAATCTTTAACCACATTTATGTCCTCTAATAAGCATTGGCCACAATCTGCATTTTCATCTTCTTGAATACAATGTATCCCAGGTGTTCCAAGACACAAACTCTCAGTAAAAACCGGATTATGTTCCAATGCATAGGAATATATATAATCCAACCATTCCGCATCACTGTCGAATTCTTTATATTTTTCTCTAGCAAATACTTTAAATTCTTCGAATGTTTCCATTTATGTTTCCTTCTTCATATTTAGAAAAACTGTAATACAGTTTCAGGATTTAAGCAACAAAACTAAACTTGCTCATTCTCCATGCCGCATGAAATTAGTATCTCGTATATATTCTTATCAAGAGGTCGTTTACTATTGTCATCATGATTCAACACAAAGAGTTTTTCAGTACATATATTGTCTTTTACCTCATAACCAATATAATCGCCTGTTTCAAGGTCAACAACCGGCAACAACATTAACTCCTTTATCAGTTTCACAGAGACGTTTTTAGAAAAATCAAATGGACTATTCTGATCAAAAGAATAGAATGCTATAAAACCAAAGTAGCCTCCTCCGAAATTCTTAATCAGGTTTTTATAACTATCTGGTAAGACAATGCCATATTCATTTTCGATAATAGAAATCTGACGGTCATCCACAGTGCAATCAGCTCCCAACTCGAACAAGTGAGGCTTAGTCTAATCTGATCCCGTTTATCTATCAGATCAACATTATTATCTGTCTTATAACTGTCTGTCTGATTATCTAAAGCCTGATCTAACTGTTTTTCTTCAACCGCAACTGGTGAATAAGAATCATTTTCTATGTTTGTTACAGTTTCTGCTTTTTGAAAAGATATAAGATCAAAAACTTGAGTTATTGGTAAATTGAATTTTATAAAAGGAAATAACATCATAAAGATCGGAATAACGATCCAGAAAGCATACTGATGCTTCCTGAGAACTTTTCCGTTCGACAGAGCACGTACAATGATTATGCCGAGCGTTAATAATGTAATGCCGATGATATAGCGCAACATATTAATCCTCTTCGATTATCCTTCGAAGTTCCTCTAACTGTTCTTTAGTAAGCTTGTCTGAACACTTAAGATTTGAGATAAGTAGACCGATGTTTCCTTCATATACTTTATCCAGGAAAGAAGTTGTCTCTTCGAGTTCAGCTTCAGTTCTGTCTATTGTAGCGCTGAACCACTTGGTCCGTCCTTCCTGCACAAAAGTAACAATGCCTTTTTCAACCATACGATTAAGCAAAGTAATAATCGTCTGCTTAGACCAACCTGTCTTTGCATACAAGGCTCTTGTAAGTTCCATTAATGTCATGGATTTATTCTTCCAAAGACAACTAACTATTTTCCATTCAGAATCTGTTAAACGCATTAATTATCATCCCTTCATACTGGTCTACTATTGTTTACCAATATACATCGTTGGTCGACATGAGTCAACCATGTGGCTGCAATAATATGTGAATGCTTCTTCCACTGTGCAGACAAGCTTATAAAATAGAGGGAAGACTCCCCATAAAAATCTTCCCTCCACTAATTAATCCTGGTTAACCGTTATGTTGAATATTCCACTCCATTGATCTCGACACCGCTTATGTTATCCACATTAAGAACAGTGCCAAATTCAATGGAAAAGTTTCCGCTACCATACGCGCCGGTTATTATGATTTCATTAACAACTCCGGTTCCCAAGCCACGTACAGGTGAAGTATCGCCATCTGACAGAATTTCGATGCGTTCACCGTCAGTAGCTATAACTACAAAGCTGTTCACTGCTGTTCCGATAATTTCATCGTTCTCAGGGTATACCCAATTCTCATCCAGCTGGCTGACACCATAAGGAGTAAGCGTTATTTCTGTACTATCTTCCGCATGAAGAGTTTTGGTTGGGACATTAGGCTCAGAAAGCAAATCGAAATATATGCCATCGTAATAGGTATAATCCTCAACAACTGTATCCCCATAACCATCTGTCTCACCTGTCTTAACATATTCAAAAAACACTAATCTTATAGGGCGGGAAGCATCAATATATGAATTGTGCACAGGATATGAGAACTGCATTGAGATTTCATTTTCGCTCATTGCTTCTCCAAAAGATGCTTCAGAAGCGCCGCCAACAGGATATATCCACTCACCTGTATCAGCATACACCAGTTTGCGAGTCATAGTTTTAAGGTGTTCCTTGGCATCATCGGTCAATGCTGTCATAGTGTAGACGCCCTTCGTAAAATTGCCATCACACATCTCAACATCTACTGTAAGCTCAAATTTTCCATTGCTGACGGTGTATCCGTTTGCCAGCATGCTCTCCTCCAGTTTCTGCACACCATCTTCTGAATAAAATATGCTTACTTTGTCACGATGTGTAATCTGTGTGTAAGCAAATACACCAACAGATGCCATTGTTGCCACAACCACCGCAGCGATGATTCCGATGCTGGTCTTTCTTCTGTTTAGATCATGAACTTTTGCAGTACTCTGGTACTCGGCAACATAACGCTCATCGATTCCGCCTGTTATATTCATAAATTCTTGTTCGTTCATATTATTCCTTCCTTTCCTTTGATGTATTTTCTTAAGTCTTCTCTCATCCGATGCAGCATGGTTTTGACTTTGCTCTGTGAGAACCCTGTCCGCTTGGCAATATCTGAGATCGATTCGTTATACCAATACCGCCCCAAAAAGACTGCGCGCTTATCCTTTGGAAGAGTGGCAAGATACTCATTGATGCACTTAGAAAACTCTTCGCTTTGTTCTTCGGTAATGTTGTTACTGTCGGGAATACACTCATTCATCTCTTGTGTCAGTTCCACAAGTTGAGCGGATCGTTTTTGCGCTGAGTTTTTCTTAATAACATCAAGAGCTGCATTACGGCAAAGAGCAGCAAGATAGGCAAACAGATTGTTCGGACGATTAGGCGGAATAGTATCCCAAGCACGAACATATGCATCGTTGACACACTCTTCAGCATCTCTCGGATCTGAAAGAAACCTCAATGCAAATCTAAACAAACGGTCATTGTAACTTTTCATAGATTCACTGATTGCTTTCTCATCTCTTGCAAAATACAAATCGATTATTCCTTTATCGTCCAATTCTCTATCACCTCCTTTCGCTCTTTACCTATAAGTAGATATTTGCACCAAAATGGTTACAAAAAATCAGCGTACCCGAAGGTACGCTATAACTATCAAATCAACTTCGATTTGTTAAGAGAAAAACTCACCAATGAAAATGAACTCTATATAGTGAGTTTACTCAATCATCTTAAAATATTTAAGTGCTGCAACAATAGCTTTTTCCTTTTCTGGTGGACAATTAGGTCGTCTCGGATTCTCACACTTGGGAAGATTATAGTTAACTCTCTCTATAATTCCGTGTTTTCTCTTAATCTGAGCTATATTCAAATGTGTTACATGTAGGCCTGTTTGCTGCTTAACATATTCCTGAATCTCGTCATATGTGGCTTTAGCTTCAGCCTCTGTCAGATCAAGTTCTGACATCTTAATCTTGACCTCGATTTTGGGAGCATTTGAAAGTTTGGACAAAATAACTACCGTCTCAACATGTGCCGCATTCGGGAAAAGATCTGCAGGAGTTACTTCCCGGATCTCATATTCTCTTGCCAGCATCTTGAGATCTCTTGCAAGCGTGGCCGGATCACATGAGATGTAACAGACAGAAGGTGCGCCGAGCTCCATGATCTTCTTGACCACGCCGATGTCGAGACCTTTTCTGGGCGGGTCGACGATAACACAGCCGGGCGCCTTGATCTTTCCACTCTTTATCAGCGAACCGAAGTCCGCTTTAAGAACGTCTTTGCAAATGAATTCGCACTCGGAGGCTTCGTCCTGTGAAAGCGCAAGAGAGCGGTTTATCTTCGCTGATGCTACTGCTTCAGGTACTACTTCGATACCGAAAAGGCTCTGTCCCTTTTTCTTTACCGCAAGACCAAGCGTGCCGCATCCGCAGTAAAGATCGTAGATAACGGATACTCCGCCGCATGCTTCGGATGCTTTTTTTGCAAGCTTTTCGGCCTGGCTTGTATTTACCTGGAAGAACGATCCGGCCTTGATCCTGAACTTTCTGCCGCAGAAGATCTCGTCGTAGTAATCGACGCCTTCGATTATGGTCCGTACGCCGGTCCTGGTTCTTTTCGAGACCTTGTTGGGACTGATCCTGAGAAGAAGGCCGTTGAGATTAAAGCCGTCCTTTTCGCATGTTTTGCGGACCGCATCGTTAAGGCCCGTTGAAGCTATATACTGCTTCGCGTCCCTGATAACGACTTCGTGGGTCTGGCTAGATGAACTCGTAAGCTCAGCAAGGATCTCATTGGTCCTCAGAGACCCTCTCAATACCAGACCGTCGAAAAGCCTGGTCGGCGCGCGCCCGAAGACCTCTTCCACGGTATCTTTTATCTTGCCGAAGATCTCATATTCGATGAGCTTACCGTCGTAACTTCCTATCTCATCTGATTTTGCTACGATCAGGCCTATCCTGCCGTCCCTTATCGCGTACTGCATGTGGTTTCTGTATCTTGAAGGATCGTCAGAAGCCAGGATGGGCTTCATGACACCGTCGACAAAGGCTGGATCAAAGCCTCCGATCCTTATCAGGCAGTCACGCACACGGGTCTGCTTGATCTTAAGTTGCGATTCGTAGGAAAGGCATGCGAAAGGCAGTCCGCCGGACACTTCATCTGAAGGAACAAACGGCGAGATCCTGTCGGGAGAAGCCTTGATGAGCTCTATAACTCCGGCCACGGCATATTTGGATGTCTCGGATTCTATCTGAACCGTGCAGACCTCACCCGGGAATACTCCTGGAACAAAACAGGTCTTGCCGGAAGGCAGGTTTCCTATGCCCTGTCCTTCGCTGCCAACGGCCGTAATCGTAAGCTCTGTGACCTCCAAAATGCTCCCGTCCCTTCTCTTTGCCTCACAATAGTCACTTAATTATAGATGAAATCGTGGTAAAATTGTCGTTGTACTATTAAAAGAAATATAAGAGGAGATGGTAATCATGCCCTCGAATGTTGATAAAAAACAAAGATCCACAAGACCCGTAGCACCCGAGAACAGTGCTCTTGCCGACGAGCTTCGAAGCCAGCTCAAAGGCAAGCCGACCAAATGTGGATTTAACAGAAGCCTCACTCACGAGATC